>VFQT010000830.1_pt1 | contig 41743 bp, 34 predicted proteins | sample 3512381 | NCBI WGS metagenome assembly VFQT01 (sample SAMN10412376, study PRJNA504923) | tailings metagenome | isolation source: Relicate 2 Philex TSF3 active mining site | place: Philippines: Tuba, Benguet | collected 2017-08-29 | reverse complement strand
CAAAGAGATATCGCTTCCGGACCAGGGCCTCCGCCACCCAGCGCGAGGTCGTCTCGATCGCAGGCCTCTGGCTGCGGGTCACCTCGTCGATCTGACGCTGGACGGCTGTCAGATAGTCCTCATACACCGACATGGACAAAGTCTCCGCCAAACAAACCCTAGGCGGAAGTCCCGGGTGAGGCGCCTTTCACCGGAGCGGCAGGCGGGTCAAGTGGTGTGCACGGACCCAGCCGGAGCGTTCGTTTCGAGGGTCCGCCACCAGATACCAACCTTCGCGGAATGACCGGGTCTTCAGCGGGGTCCCCGCTGGGAGCTCGAAGGCCGTCCGAGCCTCATCGAGCGGGCTGATCCGAACCGGGGTCTGTGGGGTCGACGTCAAGGCATCCGGTCCGAGGCTTCGTCGCGCTAGGGCTGCCCCAAGGACTCCAAGCGCAACCAAGGTGATCATTCCAAGGCCGAGGGTGTAGCCCCGTAGCGCCGCCGCGGCCGCAGGTTTCCAGCGTCGGAGGAACAGCAGGCCACCCCAGCACCAAGTAGGTACCAGCGCCAAAATTCCCCACTCGTCGAGGGTCAGGTAGTCGGTCCAGCCCAATAGGTCCTCGGTTTCGACGGGTGTGGCACCCGCACCCGTGGGCCGACGGAGAGCCGATAACACGAGTGGGTTCCGAGGAGTGAGGCGCTCGGCCAGCCGCCAGTGGGCCCGTGCCCGGCCTTCCTCACCCAGTCGGGACCATGCCACCCCCCGATTGTACTCGAGAGCGGCGGAGGTTCTCGGGACGGCAGCCACCTTCGCATAGGCGGTCAACCCGTTGGTGTAGTTGCCGGCGGACACCTCTCGGTTCCCGAGTTGGAACAGGGATTCCGGAGATATTCCAACAGGACCGTTCGTCGCGCCCAGCAGCACCCATGGGAGAAGTCCCAGAAGGAATCCCAAGCGGAGCCCGTTGCGTCGTGACAGGGGGTTCATGCGCGTCGTGACATACGCTCGATGGCCTTGAGGGAGAATTCGGCCTCCGCGAGGAGTTCAGACAGCTCAGCTGTTGAGGAATCAGGCGAGAACCGGGCTTCGGCGATCCGCTCCAGCAATGCTCGGAGGCGGGTGGCCTCCTCATCACCTAGTCCGGCTGGGATCAGCCTCTCATGGATCACGTCCACCGTGAAGGATCCACCCGGTCTCCCGACCGAAAGGGCAATCCGTTCCTGCAGTGCGTTGTTGAGATGCAGAAAAAAGTCAGCTGGACGTCCAGAGCCCGCCGCATCGCGCATGGACCGGATCACCGTAGCCAGTCGTCGCTCTGCCTCGTCCCGGGTCGCAGGTTGTCGGCTCTCCTGCCAATGGCGCTTCCAGGTCGGGATCAAACCAGCCAACCCATACGCCCAGACCGGAAAGGTGAGAACCCACCAGAACCAGGGGCGGGTGACCACCGAGGGTGATGTCTCCACGAGTGGCCCCAGATCGGGGATCAGCGGAAGCTCCAGTTGTGGATTCACGGAGTCCGGGGGCGTCCTGGGTTCGGCCGGTCCCGGTACCGTGCCGACCGGTTGAGCCTGCGATTGAGCGCCCGGACGCACATGGATCGACAACGGATGGTCGGCATCCGAGCGATAGGCCCGTGCCGACGGGTCCCAGTAGGCGAGCACCGGCCACTTCAGACTATGGACTCCGGGAGACTCCGGGATGATCACCGCCTCGAAGGTCTTCTTCCCGGAAAGCCCAAGGGGATCATTCGGCGTGAAGGAATTGGTGCCTGGATACAGCTGGAATCCCGACCCACCGGGCAGGTCCGGCAGCCGAAGCGCGTCGAAGTTTCCCCGGCCGGTGATGTCGACCCGGATCGTGACCGGATCCCCGGCGGCGACGTTGGTAGGGGACGCAGTGACATCCAGCTGGAACTGACCCACGGCACCGGCGAACTGCGGTGGTCGGCCGGCCGTGGGCGGATTGAGGACCTTCAGGGCCAATGGCTCGCTCTGGAAGGTCAGCTGCCGCTGTTCCCCACCCCCGAACAGGGGTTCGAACAGGGAGTTCATCCCCCGGGACCGTCGCTGGGTCTGGAAGACGTAGAGGGTTTGGAACTCCGCGGGTCCCAGGCTGAGCTCGCCGGCCTTCACCGCCGTGAGGGCGATGTTCCAACGCACCACCGAGTACAGGAGGTTGGTGATCGTCTCGGGCGGGAGATTCTCCACAGTCTGCTGGCCCTTGATGAAGCCGTCCAGCTTCAGGCTGGGCGGGGCCTGCCGGGCTGGGGTCTCTCGGTAGTAGAACCGGATCTCCACCGGGAAGGTCTCGCCGACATAGACCTCCGGTCGCGGCGCCACGAGTCGCAGGAATCCGATGCGGGACATGTCGAACCCCTGTCCCACCCGAAGCGTCAGCGGTGCGCTGGTGTAGGTCTGGCCCCCGGCCTCGACGGACAGTGCCGGGATCTGGACGAGGCCTGGGTTCTGGGTCTGGACCTGGTATTGGTGGATGAGCGATGTCGACCGGCTGAAGTTGACGATCGAGATCTGCTGCGAGACCCCCTGGTAGCGGATGGTGGCGTTGGTGACGGCGGGAAGGGTCGGAGCCTCCACGTCCCCGAGGTCGGTAAAGACCAGCCGCAGCGTGGCGGAATCGCCCGCCCCGACCGAATCAGGCACCAGTTCCGCCTGGAAGGATGGTTCGGCTCGGGTCTGGACCGCGACGGCGCAGAGGAACAGAACGAGGATGGTGCCCTCGCTGAGAATTAGCCGGAACGTGGCCAGCAGGGGATGGAGGATGAGGGTCACCATGGCTTCCGGATCCTCGCCGCCCGCTCGGCGGCCTCCTTGCCGCTGCCGTAGGACCTAAGGAGCAAGGCCTTCTCCTCCCCTTTCTGGCTCTCGAGCATCTGAACCGCCTGGGATGCCGACATCGTTCCCTCGTCCCCTTCTTGAGCCTCACCAGCCTCAACCGCCTGTCCAGTCTGGCCCTCCGTTCCATCCCCAGGCTTCGGTCCTTGAGGCTGAGCCCCCTGCTTCGAGGGGTCCTTGTCCGGCTTCTGGGCTTCAGCCTGCTCCTTCGAATCCTCGGGATTCGCACCCTCCTGCTCCTGGGCTTCGCCGTTCTGGTTCGACTCGTTGTCGGGTTGCTGGGAGCCCTGAGAACCCTGTTGCTGCTGTTGTTGTTGGGATCCGGAGTTGTCCTGCTGCTGTTCCTGTTTCCCTTGATCTTTCTGGTCCTGGGAAGACTCGGAATCCTGCTGTTCCTGCTTCTGCTGTTTCTTGTCCTTGTTGTCCTTCGACTGTGACGACTGCGGTGGGGGCTGTTGTCGTTCGAGCTGCTCGAGCTGTTGTCGGACGAATGAGTAGTTGCTCGAGGCGTTGGTATCGGCGCCGTCGAGCTTGATGGCCGACATGTAGTTGGTCAGCGCGTGGTACCAATGGCTTTTGCGGGCCGCGGGATCGGTCGCGGACTCACCCAGCCGGTAGCGGGTGTTCCCGAGGTTGTAGTAGGCCTGTTGCTGGAGCTTGAGGTCGGGGGCCGCGGTGACGCCTTCGAACCAACTGGCGGCGTTCGTGAGATCATTCCGGCGATAGGCGGCGGCCCCGGCGTTGAAGCGGAGCCGCGGATCCTCTGGGCTCTTCCTGGCCAGTTCGGAGTACTGGGCCTCCGACCGCTGGAAATCCCCGCGTCGGTAGGCGTCGAGGGCCGACTGCGGCGAGGGTGCCTGTCCCGAAGCCGGGTCCGGTGCCAGGGCCGCCAACAGCACGAATGCGATGAGACGTGTGGATCGCATGACGGGTTTAGGTCGGTTTCGTGACGGGCGCGGTTCGACCGCTGCGTTCAAGGATGCCACCGCCGGTGGTCCGGGCAACGGTCCGGCGATGCTCCGGGACGAGGATTTCCGTTATCAGGAGCAGGATCCCCAGTCCGAGGGGCCACTGGAACCGTTCGATCCACTGGCGGGCCCGACCGGCCTTCAGCAGCGAACGGGGTAGGGGGCCCAGTCCCTGTTCGTAAAGGTTCTGGATCGTCTGCCGGTTCTGGAGGGGCAGATAGAATCCTCCACCGGCGTCCGCGACCTGGCGGAGCAGATCCTCGTTGAGGCGTGACTTCACCGCGTTGCCCTGCTGGTCCTTGATGAACACCGGATTTCCATACGGGTCGCTCGTCTTCAGTACGGCACCCTCGGGGGTCCCGACACCGAGGGTGAAGATCCGGATACCGTCCTGGGCCATCTGCTTGGCGACATCGATCGCCCCGGGCTCGTGGTCCTCGCCGTCCGTGATCACCACGACGGCCTTGGCCCCGGTGCTGTCCTTGCCGAAGGCCGCGCGCGCCTCGCGCAGCGCCGCCGCCAGACCGGTGCCCTGGACCGGGATGAGGTCGGTGTCCAGCAGTCGGACGCTCTGACGGAACGCCTCGTCATCGAGCGTGAGCGGTGCCTGAAGGAAGGCATCGCCGGCGAAGGCGACCAGTCCGAGCCGATCGGCCCGGCTCGATTCGACGAGGTCCAGAGCCGCGCGACGCGCCTTCTCAAGTCGGTTGGGCTTGGAGTCCAGCGCCAACATCGACCGGGACACATCGAAGGCCACCACGATGTCGAGTCCAGAGGCCGTGGTCTCCTCGTCGATCGTTCCCCACCGGGGGCGGGCCAAGGCAAGGAGGACGGCCACCACCGCGAGTCCCGCAAGGATGCGCCGCAGGATCTGGAGTCGTAGGGAGACCCCGACAGTGAGCTGGGCGTAGAGGCGGGATCCAACGAATCGGGCAGCCGCCTGCTGCTTGCGACGCCACGACCAGACCAGGAACACGCCCGTGGACAGACCGAGGACCAGCGTCAGCCACAGGAAGGTTTGCGAGGCGAAGGACATGCGGTGGACAGGTGGCGTCTAGGGCAGCTTCCTCCAGACCGTGTTACCGAGGAGCAGCTCGAGGAACAGCAGCGCCAGTCCCGGGACCACCGTCCACGCCATCAGTTCCTCGACGTAGGCGTATTTGTTGAGCTTGGCCTCGCTCTTCTCCAGACGGTCGATCTCGGAGTAGATCCGACGAAGGGTCTCCGTGTTGTCCGCCCTGAAGTATTTTCCGCCCGTCATCTGGGCGATTCTCTGGAGGGTGGGTTCGTCGATGTCGACTGGCACCCGCGCGTAATGCTTTCGGCCGAAGCCGTCCACACCCTGAGGGACCGGGGCGAGACCGCGGGTGCCGACGCCGATCGTGTAGACCTTCACTCCGAGCGCCTTCGCCGCCTCGGCTGCAGTGTCGGGCGGGATCTTGCCGGCGTTGTTCTGTCCATCGGTCAGGAGGATGACGATCCGGGACTTCGACTGCAGCTGCCGGAGGCGATTCACGGCGGTGGCAAGACCGGAGCCGATCGCCGTCTGCTCGCCGTTGATGGTGCCGAGCTCCAGGCGGTCGATGACCCGGCGGAGAAAGTCATGGTCCAGCGTGGGCGGGGCTGCGACGAAGGCCTCGGTACCGAAAACGACCAGTCCGATGCGGTCGGCCGGCCGTTCGTCGACGAATGTGCGCAGGGTGTCCTTGGCGATGGCCAGGCGGTTGACCCGTTCCCCGCGCAGCTCGAAATCCTCGGCCACCATCGACCCGCTCATGTCCATGGCCACGGCGATGTCGATGCCGCTCGCGGAGATCGGGGCCTGTCCCCCGGCGACCTGCGGCCTGGCCATGCCGATGAAGAAAAGGGCGAGGGCGATCCAGCGCAGGTTGAGCAGCACCATCCCCGCCCGGCTGCGTCGAAGCTCGGTGATCCCCTTCACGAGGCTCAAGCTCGAGTAGACAAACGCGCTCTCGGGCCCCGTCTTTCCACGCAGCCACGCCAGCAGCGGGATCAACAGGAGGCCCAGCAGCCACCAGGGGGATCCGAAGGTGAAGTTCATCGCTGGCGCGGGGGCATGGGTGGCGGCGCGGTCAGGCCGTGGGGCGATGGGACCGTCTCCTCCACGAGGCGCACCGCGGCCCGGTGCAGTGCCTCCAATTCCGAACGGTCAACGACCGCCCGGGCGAATTTCACAAGGTCGCAGCGGGTGAGGAAATCCGCGAGCAGCTCCTTGTGTCGGCCATCGAGGGCAACGCTTCCGGAAAGTTCCGCGAGGAACTCCTCGGTCGTGCGCTCCGGGGCACGGAGACCGAACCGGTCCTCGAGGTACTTTCGAGCCGCCTCGGAGACCTCGACCGCGAACCGTTCCGGATCGTCGATCCAGTCCAGCGCGGCCTGGAGACGTCGGCGTGCTGCCTCCTCTGGCGACAGCGCCGGGGTACCGGTTCCGCCCGACTCCTGCTTCCGCCGCCACCAGCGCCAGGCCAGCACGATGCCCGCCGTGACCGCTGCGAGCGCCAGCGCGGCCCAGAGCCAGGTCCAGGGCGACTCAATGTCGATCGGTCCGCGGATATCCCGTAGGGGCTGCGGTTGGGGTGCCGACATCGGCGCGGCCGCGGGCGTCGCTCCCGGCGACACCATCGGGCTGCGGGGGAAATTTGTGGCTCCCTCGACGATGTGGTGCGTCGACAGCACCGCCAGCAGTGCGATCCGGGGAATCCAGGATCCCAGGCCGACACCGTCTGGCACGCGCATGGAGGGGAGGGGAATCATCCGCGACGGCGTCGTTTGTCCCGGGTGTCGAAGAACTGTTGGAGGGCCCGGTCGTAGGGGGCGTCGGTCCGGACCCGAATGGCATCGACCTTGGCCTGTCGGAACAGTCGGTCGAGCTCGCGCCGGGTCTTCTCCTGTCGCTGCGCGAATGCATCGCGGCGCCGCTGGTCCGCGGTGTTCACTTCCACGACCTCCCCGGTCTCGGCGTCCTGCAGCACCAGACGACCGAGACCTGGAAGTTGCTCCTCGAAGGGGTCAACAATCTGGATCGCCACGAGGTCGTGCTTCCGGCTGACCTGTCGAAGGGAGGTGGCCGACACACGACCGAGGCTTTCGGAACGGACCACCCGACGCCGCAGGTGGGCTGCAATCTCGGCCCGGCTCGGGTTCGTCTCGCCCAGGAAGTCGGACAGCACCAGCACCACGGCCCGGTGGGGTAGAATCCGATTGGCGAACTGCAGGGCCCCGTTGACGGAGGTGCCCCGGTACTCGGGCTTGTGGAAGAGGATGTCGCGGATCACCCGGAGCACGTGCCGGCGTCCCTTGCGGGGCGGGATGAATTTCTCGACGACCTCGGTGAACAGCAGGAGGCCGACACGGTCCTGGTTGCGGATCGCCGAGAAGGCCAGGACGCAGGCGATCTCGGCCGCGAGCTCACGCTTCGATTGATCGACAGAACCGAAGAGTCCCGAGGCGCTCAGGTCCACCATGAGCAGCACCGTGAGCTCCCGTTCCTCCCGGAACTTCTTCACGAACGGATGGTTCATCCGCGCAGTGACGTTCCAGTCGATGGCCCGGACCTCGTCGCCCGGCTGGTATTCCCGGACTTCGTCGAAATCCATCCCCTGTCCGCGGAACGCCGAATGGTACTGCCCGGCCATGGTCTCATCGACCAGACGCCGCGTCCGCAGCTCGAGCTGGCGGATCTTCTTGAGCAGTTCCTTGGGGATCATGTCGGTTCCGTCCTGGATCGGAACGGTCGCCACGCGGGTTCACTGGCCCGACGGGCTTCCTGTTCCGGTCTGCCGGCGTGTTCAGGGCACCGGCAGCTCGTCGAAGATCTTCTGGATGACGTCCTCGGCGCTCTTTTCCTCGGCCTCCGCCTCGTAGGTCAGCGTGATGCGGTGGCGAAGGACATCCATGCCGATGCTCTTGACGTCCTGGGGCGTCACGTACCCCCGGCCGCGCAGGAAGGCGTGAGCCTTGGCGGCGAGCGTGAGCGAGATGGTCGCCCGTGGGCTTGCCCCGAGCTGGATGAAGTCCTTCACCCCGATGTTGTAGTGCTGCGGATCACGGGTCGCACACACCACGTCAACAATGTAGTCCTTCACCTTGTCATCGCAGTAGAGCTCGTTGATCACCTCGCGCGCGCGGAGCAGGGTGGCCGGGTCGACGACCGGAGACGCGGTCGGCTGCCCCGAGGTCCGGGCCATGAGGTCGAGGATCTGACGCTCCTCGTCACGCGTCGGGTAGCCGATCTTGAGCTTCAGCATGAAGCGGTCGACCTGGGCCTCGGGCAGCGAGTAGGTGCCCTCCTGCTCGATCGGGTTCTGGGTGGCCAGAACGAGGAAGGGTTCCTCGAGCTTGAAGGTCTGGTCGCCGATCGTGACCTGCCGCTCCTGCATGGCTTCGAGAAGTGCCGACTGAACCTTGGCGGGAGCCCGGTTGATCTCATCGGCCAACACCAGGTTGGCGAACACGGGTCCGCGTCGGACCGAGAACGTCCCGGACTGTGGGTTGTAGATCTGAGTGCCGACGACGTCGGCCGGCAGCATGTCGGGAGTGAACTGGAGCCGGCTGAACTTCACGTGCAGTCCAGTTGCCAGGGTCTTGACCGACAGCGTCTTCGCGAGACCTGGGACGCCCTCGAGAAGGACGTGTCCGTTGGCCAGCAGGCCGATCACGAGGCGTTCGGTCAGATACTTCTGGCCGACGACGCACCGCTGGATCTCGGAGAACAGCGGGTTGAGGAACGCGCCGGCTTCCTGCACGGCGGCGTTGAGGGCGGTGACGGAGCTCATGATGTCAGATCGGAAGTATTGTGGGGGAAGGACATCGGAAAAAGTCCCAAGTTCAAACTGGGCGGGCCGTTAGGCCGGGAAATTCCACATCCGGTCTGGCGGGCCCTCTGGTAGCCTTGGGAATGCAGACGCTGTTCATTGCCACCGGCAACGCCCACAAGGTGGAGGAGATCCGTTCGGTTCTCGGATCGCGGTTCCGGGTGGTTTCCCGAAAGGAGGTCGATCTCCGGCTCGACCCCGAGGAGACCGGCTCGAGCTTTGCGGAGAACGCCGCGATCAAGGCGATCACATGGGCTCGACACCTCGCCTCTGTGGCGAGGGCCCAGGGGGTCGACTGGGTCTTGGCCGACGATTCCGGGCTTGAAGTGGACATCCTGGATGGAGCCCCGGGGGTGCATTCGGCCCGCTATGCGCATCTTGAGACGGGTCAGCCAGGCAATGCGCCCGACGCCTTGAACAATGCCCGCTTGTTACGGGAACTCTCGCGGTTCCCGGTCGACCGCTGGACGGCCCGGTTCCGGTGCGTGTTGGCGCTGACCCCGGTCCGACCCGGCATTCTGGACGGCGTCCTAGGGCGGGAGACCCGGTGGTTTGAAGGGGTGTGTGAGGGTCGGATCCAACCCCAGCCGGCTGGGATCGGTGGATTTGGTTACGACCCGTTGTTCATCCCGGAGGGTGAGACCCGTTCGTTCGCGGAACTGGGCGCGTCTGTGAAGAACCGGATCAGCCACCGCGCGCGGGCCCTGGAATCGCTTTCCATCGGGTTGAAGAGGGAAGGATAGGGGTGGCGTTGTCCGTCACCGGCTGGCTAGATTTCGGACGGATCCTCGAATTCCATGAACGCCTCAACCCTCCGCCCCGCTCGCCGTGGGTTCACCCTGATCGAGCTGCTCGTGGTCATCGCCATCATCGCCATCCTCGCCGGCATGCTCCTGCCCGCCCTGTCGAAGGCCAAGGAGAAGGCGAAGTCCACCAGTTGCATGAATGCCCTCCGCCAGATGGCGATCGCGCAGAGCGTCTATGGCGGCGATTTCGGCGGTCGGTTCACCCCGACCTTTGCCGTCCGGGGCTCCAACGTAGAGCGCAAGGCGTGGTTCAACTTCCTGGCCCCGTTCACCCAGACCACCAACCTCATCCTCTGCCCGAGCAAGACCAAGAAGTTCAAGGAACTGGTGGCCTTGTATCCGAGCGACCAGCAGGACAAGGCGGTGTCGAACTACGCCATGAACTTCGGCTTGGGCGGATGCGACTGGCCGGGCGTCTGGGATGCCTCCAAGTATCCCCAGCAGAAGGATTCCTCGATCAAGAGTCCGTCCACCGCAGTGCATCTGACCGACGGAGCCAGCCAGCCTCAGTCCACCAAGGATCCGTTGAAGTGTGTGACGGTGAAGTCTCCTGAAAAGGCCGGCGCCTGGGTCCTTCATGACCCGGTCAACAGCAGTCCGTGTGATGGCTGTGTCACCGTGCCGTCCACCCAGGATCCGAACTGGGGTGGCCCTCACCTGCGCCATACCGGCAAGAGCAACGTGGCCTTCGCCGACACCCATGTGGAGAACATGCTCTCCTCGAAGTGGTACTACGGCGGATCCCCGTGGCTCCGGGCCGATGGGGTCGTGCAATAGTCGGCCGAGACCGGGCTCTCAGAGCTCCACCTGCATCCCCAGCTCGACCACCCGGCTCGCGGGCAGACGAAAGAACGCCGTGGCGCTCTGGGCGTTCCGGGAGAGGATGCCGAACAGGTGCTGACGCCATCGGGGGAATCGGGACTGAGCCGACGGCACGATCGTTTCACGGCTCAGCAGAAACGCGGTTTCCATGATGCGGATGGAGAGGCCCTTGTCGACGCAGAGGTCGAGGACCTTCTTGATATTGGGCTCCTCGAAGAACCCGAAGCGCGCCCGAACCCGCCAGAACCCCTCCTGAAGGGACTCAATCTCCACACGGTCCGCATCGGACACCCGGGCGGCCTCCACCACCTGGAGGTTCATGAAGACCACGCGCTCATGGAGGACCTTGTTGAGCTTCAGATTGTGCAGCAGGGCCAACGGCGTGCCTTCGGCATTTCCGGAGAGGTAGACGGCGGTGCCCGGTACCCGCATCGGTTCCCGTCGCTGGACACTCTGGATGAGCGTCTGGATCGGGACCGATACCGAGAGAATCTTCCGGCCCAGGATTTCCCGACCCTGTTTCCAGGTCCGCATCGCCAGGTACAGGGCGATGCCGATCACCAAGGGAAACCAGCCTCCATCGACGATCTTTTGGGCGTTCGCCCCCAGGAATGCGGTCTCAATCGTGAGGATCGGAACCCCTACCATCAGGATCCGGGATACGCTCCAGTCCAAGCACCGGCGTGCGGCAACGAGGAACAGCAGTGTCGTGATCGTCATCGTGAGGGTGACCGCAATCCCGTAGGCCGAGGCGAGTCGCGAGGACGTCTGAAACCCGATGACCAGTCCGAGGCAACACACGGCTAGGGTGGCATTCACCTGGGGCATGTAGATCTGGCCTCGCTCGCGTTCGGAGGTGTGTTCGATCGCCATCCGCGGGATGTATCCGAGCTGGATCCCCTGCATGGTAAGGGAGAATGCACCGCTGATCAGGGCCTGGGACGCGATGATGGCAGCCACTGTGGCGAGCCCAATCAGCGGGACCAGCATCCATTTCGGTCCCAGGTTGAAGAAGGGATTCCCGACCGCAGCGGGATTCTGGAGCAACAGCGCACCCTGCCCCAGGTAGTTGAGGATCAGGGACGGGAAGACGAGTCCGAACCAGGCAATCCGGATGGGATGCCGGCCAAAATGCCCCATGTCGGCATAGAGCGCCTCGCCACCGGTGATCACGAGGACGACCGATCCGAGCACCGGGAAAACGGGCCATCCACCCGTGAGAAGAAAGTCGAGCCCGTGGAACGGGTTCAGGGCGGAAAGAATCTCCGGATGGTGCGCGACGTGGGGGATCCCGAGGGCTGCGAGGGTGGTGAACCAGAGGATCATCACGACGCCGAACACGCGTCCTACAGCGGCCGTCCCCGCCTTTTGCACAAGAAACAGCATCGCGAGGATCATGCCCGACACGGGGACGACCCAGCTCTGGAGCCTGGGCTGGAGGACGGTTACCCCCTCCACGGCCCCCAGGACTGACATTGCCGGGGTGATCATCCCATCCCCATACAGCATCACCGCGCCAAAAAGACCTAGCGCGACCATCACCCGGGCCCAAAAAGGCTTTCGTCCAGTTCGTCCCCGCTCCGGAAAGGCGAGCGACATGAGCGCAAAGATCCCGCCCTCGCCTCGGTTGTCCGCCATCAGAATCAGCCCGACGTACTTCACGGTCACGATCAGGATCAGAGACCAGATCAGCAATGAAACCACGCCCACGATATTGCCGGGTGTAACCGCCACTCCATGGTGGGCATCGAAGCACTCCTTCAGCGTGTAGAGGGGACTGGTCCCGATGTCGCCGTAGACGACCCCGAGAGCCGCGAGGGTGAGTCCTGCCAGCCGCCAGCGGCCCGGAGGTCCATCGTCGTGTGTGTCGGCCGCGAGGGTGTGTGTCGGCTGTCCGCCCGGGTTCCCGGGGCGGTGAGTGGGGGATTCGTGGGTGTGTTGAGCCGGATGGGTGTTCCCATCCGCAATGGGCCGGTACTTCATGGTTCAGCGACGATCGATTTAAGGACACCGGTCGTTCGCGAACATCGCGGTCCGTCAGAATGTCCCTTCCATTGCCTACGAGGTTAGCTGTCGGGCTAGGGCTGAAAGGTGCCCCGATCCCCGGTTACCCGGTTCACTGCGCCCCGCCCCGGAGAGAGGACTCCCCGGGGGAATGGGTCCCCCGCGTCTGTCGTGTGGAGAACGACAGACCTCGGCTCGGTTTGGATCTCACTCCTAGGGGATTTCGTCAATTGGGTCCATGGAACTGCAGCGGTCCGATCCATCCGGGGTGAAGAGTCCTCCGCCTCCGACCGTCGATCCCGTGTTTCAGGCGGACATGCCGCCTCTTCGTCTCTACAGTTTCACCATGATCCCTTCGCGAATCGGCTGGATCCTGCCCCTCGGGGCCGCGCTCGTCTGGACCGCGGCAGCCGGGGAACGGGTCGACTTCAACTTCGAGGTCCGGCCGCTGCTCTCGGATCGCTGCTTCTTCTGTCACGGGCCCGACGACAAGGCCCGGAAGGCCAAGCTCCGTCTCGACCAGCGGGAAGGCCTGTTCCAACCGAGGAAGGATGGCACCTGGATCATCAAACCAGGGGATCCAGCGGGCTCGGAACTCCTGAAGCGGGTCCTGACGACGGATCCGGACGACATCATGCCTCCGCCGGATTCGCACCTGGAGCTCAGTCCGGCGGAAAAGGGGGTCCTGCGCCGCTGGATCGAGCAGGGCGCCGAGTGGGGGGATCACTGGGCCTTTCGGCCCCTGAACCGATCCACCCCGCCCAAGGCCCCGGAAGGGGTTCGGGTCGTCAACCCGATTGACCAGTTTGTCACAGACCGCCTGGCCGCGTCGGGTCTCGAGCCGTCGCCGCCGGCAGATCCCGCCCGACTCCTCCGGCGGATCCGCCTCGACCTTACCGGTCTCCCTCCGACGCCTGAGGAACTCGAGGCATTCGTCCGGGATCCCTCGCCGGCCGCCTACGAACAGGCGGTCGATCGTCTGCTCGCCTCGCCCGCGTATGGGGAACGTCAGGCCAACGAGTGGCTCGACCTGGCGCGGTTTGCCGACACCTATGGGTATCAGACCGATGCCGACCGTGATCTCTCGCCCTGGCGCGACTGGGTGATCAAGGCCTTCAACGAGAACCTGTCCTACGACCAGTTCATCACCTGGCAGCTTGCCGGGGATCTTCTGCCGGCGGCCACGGATGAACAGATCCTCGCCACCGCCTTCAACCGGCTACACCGACAGACCAACGAGGGGGGAAGCATCGAGGAGGAGTTCCGCCACGAATACGTGGCCGACCGCGTCCATACCATGGGCACCGCCTTCCTGGGGCTCACCCTCGAGTGTTCCCGGTGTCACGATCACAAGTACGACCCGATCAGCCAGCGCGACTACTACTCGTTGGCGGCATTCTTCAACAACATCGACGAGTCCGGGTTGTATTCCCATTTCACCGCGGCCACGCCCACCCCGACGCTGTTGCGGTGGGAAGGGGATACGAAGGCGCGTCATGCAGAACTCAAGCGACAGCTCGCGCAGGCCGAGGAGCGGCTCGCTATTATTGCCCAGGAGGCTCGTGCCCGGTTTGCTGCAACCAGTTCCCAGCCACCCCTGCCGGCCCCGGTGGCCCACTACACGCTGGACGCGATCGTCGACAACCGGACGCCGGATCGGATGAGCACCAATGCGGCGTCACTGTCGGAAGGTCCCGAGATCTCGCCCGGCAAACGGGGCCAGTCTTTCCGCTTCAGCGGTGACAACTCGGTGACGGTCCCCGTTGCCGGACAGTTCAAGCGGACCCAGCCGTTCAGCTTCGACCTCTGGCTTCGCCCCACCGAGCAGCGCGATCGGGCGGTTATCCTGCACTATTCGCAGGCCTGGACCGATTCCGGCAGCCGAGGGTACGAGCTGGTGCTGGACCATGGCCGGCCGTTCTTCGCGTTGATCCACTTCTGGCCCGGCAACGCCCTGGCGGTCCGCGCCAAGGATCCGCTGCCGCTCAACGACTGGTCCGAGATCACGGTGACCTATGACGGTTCCAGTCGGGCCTCTGGCGTCCGGTTGTACCGGAACGGGCTGCCGCTAGAGACCGAAGTGGTGCGCGACCGGCTGACCCGGGACATCCAGCATCGGGGTGCCTGGGGGGATTCGGGTGAGGGATCGATCCGACTCAGCCTGGCGGCACGGTTTCGGGATCGGGGATTCCGCAATGGGGAGATCGATGAACTTCAGGTCTTCAACACCTGCCTCACTCCGGGTGAGGTAAAGACCCTGGCGGGGTACTCAGCCGGAGAGGATCTCGAGGACGCGTTCCAGGCCTATCTCGCGCGGAAGGACGTCGCCTATCAGGAGGCCTTTGCCGCCGTGCAGAAACTCCGTGACGCAGAGAATGACCTCGTCGGCACTGCTCGGGAAATCATGGTGATGACCGAGATGCCGGTACGTCGGCCGACCTTCGTTCTCAAGCGTGGGGCGTACGATTCACCAGCGGATCCCGTCGAGCCGAATGCCCCGGAGCGTATCCTGCCGTTTCCGTCTGATCTGCCCCGGAACCGGCTCGGGTTTGCCCGCTGGGTGACCGATCCAAGGAATCCCCTCACGAGCCGTGTGGCGGTCAACCGAGTCTGGAAGCAGCACTTTGGACGTGGCCTCGTCGGAACCCTCAACGACTTCGGTGCCCAGGGGCAGCTGCCCGACAATCCGCAGCTCCTCGACTGGCTCGCCGGGGAGTTTATCCGCTCCGGATGGGATCTTAAGGCACTGCACAAGCGGATCGTGATGTCGGCCACCTACCAGCAGTCCTCGGAAGGAACCCCGGAGTCGGTGGCTAAGGATCCGGAAAACCGGCTGCTGTCCCGGGGCCCCAAGCATCGCCTTGGCGCGGAGCAGATCCGCGATCAGGCTCTCGCGGTCAGTGGACTGCTCAGTCCCGAGATCGGCGGACGGAGCGTCAAGCCGTACCAGCCTCCCGGGGTCTGGGAGGAGGCCGGGACCGGGAAGAGCTACTCCCAGGACCACGGGGACAAGCTGTACCGACGGAGCCTCTACACCTTCTGGCGTCGGACCGCCCCGCCGCCGTCGATGCTGAGCTTCGATGCCGTCACGCGCGAGGTCTGCACCGCCAACCGCGAGGTCACGAGCACGCCCCTGCAATCGCTGGTCCTGCTGAACGACACCCAGTTCCTCGAGGCGGCCCGGGTGCTGGCGGAGTCCCTGTGGCGGGATCCTGTGGCCGACGGGCGGATCGAGCGGGCGTTCCAGCGGGTCCTGGGTCGGGTCCCCAAGCCCTCCGAGACCCGCATCCTGCGTCAGCTGTTCGAGGAACAGCGCGCGTATTTCAGCCAGAAACCGGAGGAGGCAGCCCAGTTGCTCAAGACGGGTGAGAAACCGGTCGATCCGTCCCTGCCGCCGGTCGATCTCGCCGCGGCCACCCTCATGGTGAGCACGCTGATGAACCACGATGAATTTGTGATGAAGCGATGAATGCCTCCCTCTGCACGGGTCATGTTCCGGCGACCGATCTCAGCCGGCGCCAGTTCCTCAACCGGTTCGGCATGGGCCTCGGCGGTGTCGCCCTCGGGTCGCTGCTGAATCCCACCGTCGCCCACGCCGCCGGCGACCCCGGGGTGCTCACGGGTAGGTTGCCGTTTACCCCGAAGGCCAAGAGGGTCATCTACCTGTTCATGGCCGGTGGGCCGTCCCAGCTGGAGACGTTCGACTACAAGCCGCTGTTGAACGAGCGCCAGGGACAGCAGCTGCCGGATTCGGTCCGGATGGGCCAGCGCCTGACCGGGATGTCCGGGAACCAGGCATCCCTGCCGCTCGCGGGTTCCGCCTTCAAGTTCGCCCAGCACGGCAAGGCGGGGACCTGGATCAGCGAGCTCCTGCCCCATACTGCCGGCGTCGCCGATCAGCTCTGCGTCATCCGCTCACTCTACAGTGAGGCAATCAACCACGATCCCGCCATCACCTTCCTCCAGACCGGATCCCAGCTCAGTGGACGGCCGAGCTTTGGATCGTGGGTCCATTACGGACTCGGCAGCGACAACGAGAACCTGCCGGCCTTCGTGGTGCTCATCACCCGGGGCAAGGTGGACCAGCCGCTCTATGCCCGACTGTGGGGCAGTGGATTCCTTCCGTCCCGATACCAGGGCGTGCAGTTCCGGGCGGGCAAGGATCCGGTGTTGTATCTCAGCAACCCGGACGGCATCTCGCCGCAGAACCGGCGCCTGATGCTCGATCGTCTGCGGGACCTCCACCAGACCGCGGCGGAGGCTTCAGGTGACACCGAGATCGACGCCCGGATCGGCCAGTACGAGATGGCCTATCGGATGCAGACGAGCGTCCCGGATGTGATGGACTTCTCGAAGGAATCCGACGCGACCTTCGACCTCTATGGCCCTGATGCGAAGAAACCGGGGACCTTCGCCGCAAACTGCCTGCTGGCCCGGAGACTGGCGGAGCGCGGGGTTCGGTTCATCCAGCTCTACCATCAGGGGTGGGACCAGCACGGCGGACTGCCCAACGGGATCCGTCAGCAGTGCAAGGAGACCGACCAGCCCTGTGCCGCATTGCTGAAGGATCTCAAGCAGCGCGGGCTTCTGGAAGACACGCTCGTGGTGTGGGGCGGGGAGTTCGGGCGGACGAACTATTCGCAGGGCAAGCTGACCCCGACCGACTACGGCCGAGACCATCATCCCCGCTGTTTCTCGGTCTGGATGGCCGGGGGCGGAGCGAGGCCCGGGATGGTCTATGGGGCAACCGACGAGTTCGGCTACAGCGTCGCGGAGAACCCTGTCCACGTGCACGACCTCCACGCCACGTTGCTGCACCTCATGGGCATCGACCATCTGCAGCTGACGTACAAGTTCCAAGGACGCCGGTTCCGTCTCACCGACGTCCATGGAGAGGTCGTGAAGGCGGTGCTGGCGTAGGGGGCCAGTATAGATATTTTCCTTGGGGAAGAGACGTATGGGAACAGGTGCGCCTTTGATGCCAGGTTGTTCGCGTTGTCGGAGACCTCTCCCTCAGGAGGACATCAACGTCGCAAAGGACGTCGCCTATTGTCGGCACTGCAACCACCTGACCCGATTGTCATCACTGGTGGAATCCGACGAGGGTGCAGTGGAAGTGGATTCCAGGCGTCCGCCTGCCGGAGCCTGGTGTTTCGTGGGTCCGCACGAGGTCAGACTGGGGGCCACCCATCGCTCCCTGCCCTTGGCCGTGGGTGCCTTCGCATTCGGTGCATTCTGGAACGGAATCGTCTCCATCTTTGTTCTCATCGCCTTGCAGTCGACCCTACGGCACCTGGGTTGGGGTCTTCCTGAATGGTTTCCGGCCCCTGACATCAAGGATTCGTCCATGGGGGTTGGCATGACTCTCTTCCTTTGGATCTTCCTGTTGCCGTTCCTGGGGGTGGGTCTGGGGATGGCAGGGGCGTTCGTCGGGTCCCTGTTTGGGAAGACCGAAGTCCGACTGGGTCCTCGTTCCGCCTCCATCTTTCGAGGTGTCGGATTCCTGGGCTGGAGTCGCAGGTTCCTGCCGCAGGACGTGATTTCGGTGCGGCTGGTGGACCGCGTCCGACGAGGATCAGACGGAGATGACAGCGCCCGCGAGGTGGTCATTCTCACCCGCAGCGGACGGGAATTCTCGTTCGGCTCCACCCTGCGCGAAGATCGCCTGCGCTTCGTTGCCAGTGTCCTGCGCCAAAGACTCCCCCTCCGGGAGGCCTAGGGGGCTCGGTCGGGGATCCCCGATTTGGCTGATTTGTGGGTCGGCCCGTCCTGAGGATTGGATGGTTCCGGATCCTGATCCAGGTCCGCGAGGACGGTTTGGCATTCCAGGAGGACCCTCCGGCACTGCCGATGTTGCCAAAGGGTGTAGATGGTGAATGGCACGAGGAGGACCACGACGCCGGGAAACATCCATCCTCGGACCAGTGGCTGGATCCTCGAGGTGTCCGTCTCCGCGAGTCCACGATGGAGAGCGATTCCGATGAGGCATCCGGCCAGGAAGACCCACGGAGCGATCCGGATGAGGTGGAGGGTGTGGCGGGCGCGGTTGGCCCGTAGGGTCCAGTACGCCTGCGGGGTATCCGTGGACGCCTGCCAGAGGGATCGACGGGTATGTCGAGTCCACAGCGGGTACAGCAGCGTCATCACCACGACGAGCGCGAAGGCAGTCCGCCCCCAGACCGATTCCGCCTGGGTTCCCAGTGCCAGAAAGAAGCCGCTCCCGATCAAGGCTGAAACCCAATCGCTCAGCACACTCAGGCGCAGGCGTCGTGTCTCGGCATCGCAGATGGCTTGGATGTCGATGGATTGCGGGACAATCGACCCGACCTGGGGATCCAGTTTCCAGACCTGTCGGAGGGTGTTCCAGGATGGCGGTGATTCGTTCATGGAAGGGTGGATCGTGTCTTCATCCAGCGCCCCAGGAATTCCCGAGCCCGGTGGAGGCGTACCGCCACCGCGCCTTCGGTGAGCCCGAGGGTCTCGGCGATGTCGGCGTGGCTGAACTCCTCCAGGTGCAGGGAGACCACCTGTCGCTGGGACAGGGGAAGGTGTTCCAAGGCGAGGATGAGCTCTTCGCGGAGGCAATTCGCGGCAACGATCTGATCGGGGCCTGCGGTTTCCGAGGGATGCCTCGTATCGATGGGCTCGGAGGCCCCGCGGCGGATCACCCGGCGGACATGTCCGGCTCCGATGTTGTGGGCGATCCGGGCGATCAGCGTCCGATGCGAAGCCTCGCCACGAAACCGTGGCAGCGTCCTCCAGAGGGCAATGGCGACGTCCTGATTCAGGTCTGCGCGGGCGTCTGCAGACCGCTCATAGGTCGAGAGAATCCGATCCACCATCCCTCGATGGCTCTCGAGCAGCTGTTCGAGGAGTCCGGTCTGCATGGTCACTTCAGAGGCACCGCCCGCCCGATGTCCTCCGCATGCCATCGTCTGGAAAGGAATCCTGCACCGAGCAGCGATGCCCACCACAGGGGCAGAAACAGCAGGAAGATCAGGACCCAGTATCCCGGCGCACCCGGGACCCATCGGAAAACCACTCTCGCGACAGGTGTCAGGAGGTCCCCCGAGCCGCTTGCGATCAGCAGGTTGTTCCCCGTGGCAAGCAGCTTGAACCCGAGCACCAGCAGGGCGCCGGCAAGGTAGTGGAAGGCCGCTCTAGGGATGTTCCGGTCCGAGAAGGGGTTCACGTACAGCCAGTTCCAGAAGGCACGGAGGGGACGTTCGCGATAGACCGGATCCACCCTGTGTCTCGCGAGGATCGACCAGATCAACATCCCCAGCAGGAATAGGAAGAGGAGGCCGTTGATCCACAGGAAGCGTTCGAGATTGAAGCCCTGGTCCCCACCCGCCACATGAGGGTTGGCCTCCTGGCCCCGGCCGGATCGGAGCGCCAACAGCGTCGAGGCTGCATCGGTGGTCGTGAGGGCAGCATAGGCGGCGGTCCATCCGACCACGACCCACCTCTGTTCGCTCCGAATGAGTTGCATTGCCACTGTCAGTCGCGGCTGTTCGAAGAACCTTACTGGAAATCTGGGAAAAATCCGGAGGCGTCCGGCGTGCCGCGAACGGTGCGTTGGGATCGGTTGAAGGGGCGAACAGGGCTTGGTCCCCATTTCCCACCCCATGGCTGTCCGTCCCTAGATCTTGCGATGGTGGATCGTTCCTCAGATTAGCGAGCATTGCTCGATGACGCAGCCCCACTGAAACACTGGCTCCAGCCGGGTATGACAGCTCCGAGTGGTGAGGCCTTCCTGAGGGAAATCGGGAAAAAGCCGCGATGAGGGTCCCGGACGGCTGTGTTTGAGACCCGGCCTCGGACGCCGAAGCGGGGGTCCCTCGACCCTGGCTTGCCGGTTGTGTCAGGGCCCCGACACCGCTGGGTCCACTGGGAAGCCTAGCCTCCTCCACCCATCCACTTCCGGAAACTCTGGATCGTCTGGCGGGCCGCAGTCTCGGCATCCGGCAGCGGAAGCACCTCGGCGGAGAGGTAGCCGTCGTACCCGATCGACTTCAACGCCTCGATGATCGGGGCCACATCGGTGTGGCCGAGCCCGATCGCGCGTCGATTGCTGTCGGCGAAATGCACGTGGCCGACCCGGTGGCCTGCCGCACGGATCGCGGTGGCGACATCCGCTTCCTCGATGTTGGCGTGGAAGAGGTCGACCAGCAGTCGGACATTGCGGGTCCTGAGGGTGTCCAGGAACTCGCAGGCCTCGGCGAGGGTGTTGAACAGATTCGTCTCGTACCGGTTCAGGGGCTCGTAGAGGAGGGGAGCCCCGAGGGCGTGGGCCCGGGGTCCGAGCTGGTCGAGTTCCTCCTTGAGCCAGGCCAACGCCTGTTCGCGTGACACACCATCGGCGACCCGACCCTGCATCGATCCGATGATGGCCGGTGCACCGAAGCCCCCTGCGAAATCGACGATGGCCCCGGCGAAGTCCCGTGCGCACATCCGGACGTGGGGATCGGGATCGGTGAGGCTCAGCTTCCGTGTCAGCCAACCCGCACCGGTGCCCATGGCAGCGAGCTGGAGTCCGTGCTGACGCAGCAGCGACCGGAGTTCCATCGAATGGACATCATCGGCGTGGGTTGGGAACAATTCGATGGCGTCGAATCCCACCTGCGCAGCCTGGGCGCAGCCCTCGGCGAGGCTGCCGTGGAAGACGAACGGACCGCGACGGGCTTCTGGGACGAGGCAAACGGTGACAGCGGAGCGCATCATGCTGAGGCTCGGGAGGGCGGGACCCGGGGGCGGGGAGGGATGGTGCGAGGTGCAGGTTTCGAACCTGCGACCCCTTGCGTGTGAAGCAAGTGCTCTACCACTGAGCTAACCTCGCGCGAAGTCCGGTGTAGATAGACAAGCGGAGTCCCCATGCCAACGAAAAGTTTGTCTCAGTCCCCCGCGGAGGCCGGCACCCGGCGGAGGGACGGGGCCTCAGGTAGGTCGAGTCCGGGGCACGAACTTCAAGCGCTTGGTGGTCTGCGCAGTCCGGGAGGAGGACTTCCTGCCAGACGCTGCACGGGCCATGAATTCAGCCTGGGCGCGTTGGGGTCGCACCTTGGGTCCCGGCGCTGGCATCACGTAGGTGCCATCCGGCTGCAGCCGGCGGGCCTTCGTGTTGTCGGCCAGTTCGACGGCGAGGATCCCGGAGGCGATCTGGTCCCGCAGTCGTCCGTCCTCGATCGGAAACGCGACCTCGATCCGACGGTGAAGGTTGCGTGGCATCCAGTCGGCGCTGCCGACGAACACCTCTGGCCTCTGGGCATTCTCGAAGTACCAGATCCGGGCGTGCTCCAGAAAGCGGTCGACGATGCTCCGGACCCGGATCCGTTCGCTCAGGCCAGGCACGCCGGGACGGAGGCAGCAGATGCCACGGACAATGAGATCGATCTCCACGCCGGCATCCGAGGCACGGTAGAGGGCCTCGATCACCTCGGTGTCCACCAGTGCGTTCATCTTGGCGATGATCCTGGCGGGCAGCCCGCTTCGGGCGTGGGCCGCCTCGCGGTCGATCAGCTCCAGCAGGCGCTTCAGCATCGCGTGCGGTGCCACGAGGAGCCGACGCATGGGCTGCGGATGGCAGATCCCGGTCAGGAGGTTGAACAGGTCGGTGCCATCCGCCCCCAGCTCAGGACGGCACGACAGCAGGCTGAGGTCGGTATAGAGGCGCGCCGTGTTGGGGTTGTAGTTACCGGTCCCCAGATGGACGTATCGGCGGATCCCGTCGTCGTCGGCCCGCACCACGAGGGTGACCTTGGAGTGCACCTTGTAGCCGAAGATTCCGTAGATGACATGGACCCCCGCCTCCTCGAGGGCTCGGGCCCAGCGGATATTGTTGGCCTCGTCGAACCGGGCCTTGAGTTCCACCACGGCGGTGACCTGCTTGCCGTTCTTCACGGCGTTCATCAAGGCACCCACGATCCGGGGATCCCCTCCGGTCCGGTAGAGTGTCTGCTTGATCGCCAGCACTTTCGGATCTGCCGCGGCCTGCTCTAGGAATTCCACCACAGTCCCGAAGTGGTCGTAGGGATGGTGCAGCAGGATGTCGCGCTTCCGGATCGCGGCGAAAAGATCGTTTCCCGAACGCAGCTCCGGGGCGATGGAACCGACGAACGTGGGGTCCCGCAGCTCGGTTGAGTGATCCCCTTCAAGCACCGCCATGAGGCGGGTGGGATTGAGCGGGCCATCGACCACGTAGAGGTCCTCTGCCCCGAGTCCCACATGTTCCAGCAGCGAACGGCGGATGTCCTCCGGACAGTCGACGGACACCTCGAGTCGGACGGCCGCCCCCCGCTTGCGCTTGTCCAGCTCGTGCTCCACGGCGCGGAGCAGGTTCGGCACCTCCTCCTCGTCGATGTACAGCTCGCTGTTCCGGGTCACCCGGAAGCTCCAGCACCCCTCGAGGGTCATCCCCGGAAAGAGATCGGCCAGGTGCTGGCTGATCAGATGGCTGAGGAAGACGTATTCCTTTCCCGTGCTCCGCCCGGGCAGCTCCACCAGTCGTGGCAGTCCCCGGGGGACCTGGACCACGGCGAGCCACCGGCGGAGCTGTCCATGGAACATGCCGTGCAGTCGGACGATCAGGTTCAGCGACTTGTTGAGGAGCTGGGGAAACGGGTGCGACGGATCGATGGCGAGGGGAGTGAGGACCGGTGAGACGCTTTCCCGGTAGTAGGTCTCGAGCCATTCCCGGTCGGCCATCGGCACCTCCGAGGGCTCCAGGAACCGGATGCCGTGGCGGTCCAGGGCAGGCCGGATCTCCTCACGCCAGCAGCGATTGGCATCGCCGATGAGACGTCTCACACGGTCCCGGACCCTTTGGAGGGTCTGTGCGGCGGTGAGGCCATCCGGGGTGGGCTCGGACAGGCCCTCGGAAACCATCTGCTTGAGACCGGCGACGCGGACCTCGAAGAACTCATCGAGGTTCGAGTTGACGATGCAGAAGAACTTCAGGCGTTCGAGCAGGGGGTTGCGCCCGTCCAGCGCCTCGTCCAGCACACGCTGGTTGAACTCCAGCCAGCTCAGTTCCCGGTTGAAGAACCGGGTCTCCCCGTGGGTTGGGCGGGTTTTCTTGGTGGCAGGCACGGAGCGTCGGGGAGGTGGCATGTTGTGAGTCGATGCAGGCGGATCGGCCAAGGGAACCGGCGTGGGAAGGTGCCACCCCGACTGAACCCTAAACCTTCCTCGCCCCGCCCCTGGACCTCCGCCCTTGGCTCTGTGCTAACCCATGTGGGCGATCATGTTGTCGCCGAAGGCCGAGCACTTGATTTCCGTCGCGCCCTCCATGAGTCGCGCGAAGTCGTAGGTGACCCGCTTGCTGCCGATCGCCCCGTTCAGGCCCTTGAGGACCAAGTCGGCGGCCTCTGTCCAGCCGAGGTGGCGCAGCATCATTTCTCCGCTGAGGACGACCGAGCCCGGGTTCACGACATCCTTGCCCGCATACTTTGGGGCGGTCCCGTGGGTGGCCTCGAAGATGGCGTGGCCGGTCACATAGTTGATGTTCCCGCCGGGTGCGATGCCGATGCCGCCGACCTGGGCCGCGAGAGCATCGCTCAGATAGTCACCGTTGAGGTTGAGGGTGGCGATGACGTCGAAATCGGTCGGACGCGTCAGAACCTGCTGCAGCGTGATGTCGGCGATGGAGTCTTTGATCACGATGCCGGCACCGGGCTTGCCCTCGGGGATCCGGCACCACGGGCCGCCATCGATCTCGACCGCACCGAAGAGTTCCTTGGCGATCTGGTAGCCCCAGTCGCGGAAGCCGCCCTCGGTGAACTTCATGATGTTGCCCTTGTGGACCAGCGTGACCGACTTGCGGTTGTTCCGGATCGCGTACTCGATGGCGCTCTGGATGAGCCGGGCGCTCCCGGAGAAGCTGACCGGCTTGATGCCGACCCCGACCCGGACATCGGTCGGCATCGAGGTGTTGCCGGCGCTCTCCCAGTAGCCCTTGGCGGCGTCGACCGTACCGAAGCGGATCTTGGAGAACTGTTTCGGGAACTCCTTGGCAAGGAAGTCGAGGACCTTCTGGGCCTCGGGCGTGCCGGCGGCGTACTCGATGCCCGCGTAGATGTCCTCGGTGTTCTCACGGAAGATCACCATGTCGACCTTCTCGGGATGCTTCACCGGGCTGGGCACGCCGGTGAAATACTGCACCGGGCGGAGACAGACGTAGAGGTCGAGCATCTGCCGGAGGGCGACGTTGAGGGATCGGATGCCGCCACCAACGGGGGTGGTCAGCGGCCCCTTGATACCGACGAGGAACTCGCGGAAGGCGGTGACTGTATCGTCGGGCAGCCAGTTGTTGAACCGCTTGAAACTCTCCTCGCCTGCGAACACCTCCATCCAGGCGATGGCACGCTTGCCTCCGTAGGCCTTCTGCACGGCGGCATCCAGCACCCGGACCGAGGCAGCCCAGATGTCGGGTCCGGTGCCATCACCGCGGATGAACGGGATGATCGGACGGTCGGGGACAACGAGGCGACCGGACTGGATGGAGATCTTCCCGCCGGCGGGGACGGTGCAGGTGGTGTAGGACATGGCGTTGGTTTCCGTGTTCGGGCTATTCGCGGCCCGCGTGCAAGGGCGTGATTTAAGCGGCCTGACGCCAACACCGGCAAGCGGTTTGCTGGGGTTTGCACGCGGAGAGACAAGGGGCTCACACGGCGGCGCGGCGGCGCGGAGGAAGGCCGGAAGAGACTGAAGGAAAGAGGGGGTGTCGAGGCCCTCATAACTTGAAGCTGAAGGCCCTGATGGGTGGATATTGCAGTACCCTGCATCACCGGGTGCGGAGCACCCACAGCAAAGTAGGAAACCACTCGGTTGGGCCCCATAGTTCCTGCGAGGGTTGAGCGGATCGAACAGTCCAGACGGGATCCTCTGTCGCGTGAGCGGACCCGTCTCCCTTCACGGGTCCACAACGCGCTGCGGATCGAGATGGGGCCGTGGTGGAGCACAGCCCTACCGGCATCGCCTCTGTCTCGATCTCCCCCTGTCTTTCCTCCGCGTCTTGGCGTCTTCGTGTGAGTTTCTCTCCCGCCTATTTGCTTGCGACACCTCCGGGGGGTCCGGAACCTCCGGCGCAGCCCCGGGCGTCGAGCATACACTGCCGGCGCCCTCCTTTCATGAGCACGACCTCCCATCCCGCCGAACGCATCCTCCTCGGTCCCGGTCCCAGCCCTGTCCCCCAGCGCGTCCTTCAGGCCCTCGGGGCACCCACGCTCGGGCATCTCGACCCGCAGTACCTCGCCATCATGGACGAGACCTGCGAGCTGATGCGGCAGGTGTTCCAGACGAAGAACCTGCTGACCTTCCCGGTGAGCGGGACCGGCATGGCGGGCATGGAATGCATCGCGGTGAACCTTCTCGAGCCGGGCGACGAAGCCATCGTGTGTGTCAACGGGGTGTTCGGTGGACGCATGAAGGATGTCATGGAGCGCTGCGGCGCGAGGGTCCATGCCCTCGAGGTGCCCTGGGGTGAGACCTACTCCCTTGAGCAGATTGCGGAGGCATTGGATCGCCATCCGGGCGTGAAGGTGTTCGCGATCGTCCAGGCCGAGACCAGCACCGGGGCCTGGCAGTCGCTGGCGGGCATCGCCGACCTCGTCCATGCCCGGGGTGCACTCTTCGTCGTCGACGCGGTCACAAGCCTCGGTGGACATGAACTCCGGGTTGACGACTGGGGGATCGACGCGATCTATAGCGGCACCCAGAAGTGTCTCAGCTGTCCTCCGGGACTCTCCCCGGTCAGCTTCGGGGAACGCGCCCTGGCCCGGATGGACGCCCGGAAGACCAAGCCGCAGTCGTGGTATCTGGATGTCTCGATGCTCCGGAAATATTACCTCTCGGGGGGTGGTGCCGGCGGCGGGCGGGTGTACCACCATACGGCGCCGATCAACATGACCTATGCGTTGCGCGAGGCATTGACCATCGTGCTCGAGGAGGGGCTCGAGGCGCGGATCGCGCGGCATGCTGCGATGCACCAGCGGCTGCGTCGGGGACTCGAGGCCCTGGGTCTCGCCTACATCCCGAAGAACTCCCTGCACACGCTCAACTGCATCGGAATCCCCGCGGGTGCCGAGGACCTCAAGGTCCGTCAGCGTCTGCTGGCCGACTACGGCATCGAGATTGGGGCCGGTCTTGGTGTGATGGCGGGCAAGGCGTGGCGTATCGGCCTCATGGGTCATGGATCGACCGTGCGCAACGTGGACCTGGTCCTCGCCGCCCTGCGCGAGGTGCTTCGCTGACCTGCCGTGGGGACCCTCCTCCCCAATCGTCTCGTGGGCGTACTGCCGCCCGAACGCTGGCTGACCCGACCGGTCGAGCTGGCGGCGTATGAGAGCGATGCGTTGACCGCCTTCCGGACCCGTCCCGTCGCCGTGGCGGTTCCGGAGACTGCCGACGAAGTCATCGCGCTGGTCCGTGCCTGTCATGAGGCCCGGATCCCGTTCGTCGCCCGGGGCAGCGGTACCAGCCTCTCGGGCGGATCCCTGCCGGTATCGGGTGGGATTGTCATCACACTCAACCGGTTGAACCGGATCCTGCGGGTCGATCCTGACCAGCGGATCGCTGTGGTGGAGCCTGGCGTCATCAACACGCATGTCTCGGTCGCCGCCGCCGCGCACGGGCTGTATTACGCACCGGATCCGTCGAGCCAGACCATCTGCACGATTGGCGGCAACGTGGCGTTCAACTCCGGCGGGGCCCATTGCCTCAAGACGGGCATGACGGCAAACCATGTTCTGGGCCTGAAGGCGGTCCTGGCGACCGGTGAGGTGGTGTCGTGGGGCGGTGACAGCCGGGAGCGGGTAGGACCCGATTGGTGCGGCCTGTTCACCGGCAATGAGGGGCTCTTCGGCATCGCTCTCGAGATCACCCTCCAGCTGCTGCCCAAGGCGGAGACTGTCCACACCGTGCTCGCCGGATACCGGTCGCTTGAGGAGGCGGGGAACGCGGTGGCGTCGGTGATCGGGAGCGGTCTGCTCCCGGCGGCGATGGAGATCATGGATGCCCTGGCACTCGAGGCGGCGCGGGCCGCGGTCCATGCGGACTACCCGCCGGGATGCGAGGCGGTCCTGATCGTCGAGCTGGAGGGCCCTTGGGAGACCGTGGCGGTGGAACGGACCCGGCTCGACGAGATCCTGGCGGCCAGCGCGGCGGTTGGCATCCGACCCGCCCGGGATGCCGCCGAACGCCTGGCGATCTGGAAGGGTCGGAAATCGGCCTTCAGCGCGGTAGGGCGGCTGTCGCCCGACTACATCGTCCAGGACGGCGTTGTCCCCCGGCAGCGTCTGGGCGAGGCCCTGCGGCGGATCGATCTCATGGGGCGGGAGGCCGGCATCCGGGTGGCCAACGTGTTCCACGCCGGGGACGGCAACCTGCATCCCTTGATCCTGTTCGATGGCCGTCAGCCCGGAGCCCTCGGACGTGCGGAGGTCTTGGCCGGACGCATCCTACGGATGTGTCTCGAGATGGGCGGATCCATCACCGGCGAACACGGAATCGGGGTCGAGAAAAGCGCTTTCCTGCCGGAGATGTTCGGCACTAACGAAATTGAGGTCATGCGTCGACTGCGTGCGGCGTTCGATCCGTTGGAGATCGCGAACCCGGGCAAGATGTTTCCCGACGGCACGGCGCCAGCGCTGCAGCATCGGGGACCCCATCCGCTGGAACGGGCGGGCCTGCTCTCCCGCGAATGAGCACCGTTGTCCATCCCGGATCCCTGGAGGCGCTCACCGAGGCGGTGCGGTCGATCCCGCGGCTTCTTCCAGTAGGTGCCGGCACCAAGCCCCGGCTCGTGGCCACGGATGACGCCAGAGTGAGCCTGACCGGTCTGCGCGGGATCCTGGAGTACGATCCCGGCGAGTTCACCTTCACCGCGTTGGCGGGCACGCCGATCCGGGATGTCGTGGCGACGTTGGCGGATAAGGGCCAGTACCTGCCGTTTGATCCGCTCCAGGTGGAGACGGGTGCCACCTTGGGCGGGGTCATCGGCTCGGGGATCAGTGGGCCAGGACGCCTCCGGTACGGCGGGGTCCGGGATTTCATCCTGGGTGTCCGGATGGTCGACGGTGCGGGACGGCTCCTCCGGTTCGGGGGCAAGGTGGTGAAGAATGCGGCGGGGTTTGATGTGCCGAAGTTTCTCGTCGGCAGCCTTGGCCGGTTCGGGGTGATCGCCGAGGCCACCTTCAAGGTGTTCCCGCGACCTGAGGCGCGACGGACGCTACGGCTCTCGGTTCCATCACTGTCCGTCGCCCTCGAACTGGCAGGGATGTTGGGACGCTCCCGGTTCGACCCAGAGGCGGTGGATGTCCTTCCCGATGACGAGGGACTGCTCGTGCGGTTGGCGGGTCCGGAAGCGGCCATGGATGCCCTGGTTGCCGATCTGCTCCAACAACATCCCGGGGAGTGTCTCACGGAGGCGGTGGCGTCGGACCTATGGCGACGGCTCAACGGGTTCGGGTGGTGCCGACCCGGGGATGTCCTGTGCAAGATCCCGTGTCATCGTGGCGTCGTGGAGCCCCTGAACGTAGCCCTCAGCGAGGCCGGGGCCCGGGTCCACTGGAGCGCAGGATTCAACGTCGCCTTCGTGTCTCTTCCAGCTCCTGCGGCGTCTGGGGGTGCGTTGGACCGTCTTTCTATTCTCGTGGCTGGGTGGGGATTGACGGCGCTGACCCTCGACGGTGCGGCACCGCTCCTTTGGGGGGCCCGACCCGATCACCGGATCGGGACCGCGGTGAAACAGGCCCTCGACCCCGACGATCGGTTTCCTGGACTGTCCCCCTAGATGCTGCACTCGATCCCCACCGACCGACTTGGTGCCCTGGGCAAACCCATGGCGGATGCGGTCTCGCGCTGTGTGCATTGTGGGTTCTGTCTCGCCGCCTGTCCGACCTATCGGGAACTCGGGCAGGAGATGGATTCACCCCGCGGCCGGATCGTCCTGATGAAGGAGGTGCTGGAGGGACAGGTCTCCGTGGAGGAGGCCCAGCCGCATATCGATCGGTGCCTCGGTTGCCTCGCCTGCGAACCGGCCTGTCCGAGTGGCGTGCCGTATCGGGATCTGATCAGTCCGTTCCGGGCGCTGGTTTCCTCGCAGGCTCCGCGGACCTGGCAGGAGCGGCTTCGGCGCCAGCTCGTGTCCATGACCCTTCCGTATCCGGAACGGTTCCGTCCGGCGGCGATCCTTGGGACCTGGGCTCGACGCCTTCCCTGGGTGCCGTCCGCGATGCGTCCGATGTTGGATCTCCTGCCGGAACGGGTGCCTTCCGAGGTGCTCTGGCCGGAGGTGATGCCGGCCCGGGGAACTCGGCGTGCACGGGTGGCCTTGCTGCTGGGATGCGCGCAGCAGGTGCTGGATCCGGATCTCAACACGGCGACGCTCGATGTCCTCGCCGAGAACGGGGTCGAGGTGGTTGCCCCGCAGTCCCAGGGGTGCTGTGGTGGATTGGCGTGGCACACCGGCGATCTGGAATCGGCACGGACGCTGGCCCGTCGGAACCTGATCGCGTTCCCAAGGGATGTGGATGCCATCCTGACCAATGCTGCGGGATGCGGTTCAGCCCTCCACGAGTACGGACTGATCCTGAAGGGCACTGCCGACGAGGGACAGGCCCGGGCCTTTGCGGAACGGGTCCAGGATGTGACCGTCTTCCTCGGGAGGCTGGGCCTCCGGAATCCCTCGAGGGCGCTGCCCTATCGGGTGGTCTACCAGGATGCCTGTCATCTCGGAAACGCCCAGGGCGTCCGCCAGCCACCCCGGAACCTCCTGCGATCGATTCCCGGGTTGGAACTGCTTGACCTTCCGGATGCCGACCAGTGCTGTGGCAGTGCGGGGACCTACAACATCGACCAGCCCGGGCTGGCGAACCAGCTGGGGGAGAAAAAAGCCCGGGCCATCCTGGCATTGGGGGCAACCCACGTCGCGAGTGGTAACATCGGTTGCCTGACCCAGATCCGGTCCCATCTGAAGCGCCTCGGCTCTCCGATCGTCGCCTGTCACACCCTGCAGCTGCTGCGGGACGCCTATCGTCGGCCTGGATCCTGAGTTCCCGAGTCCCTGAGTCCTCCTGTCTCCCGTCCATGACCTGGTCCCATGACTACAACCCGCTCGGGCATCTCTTGGTGTCGGCACTCGTGGCGGCGATTCCCGTGGTGGTCCTCCTCGGCCTTTTGGCCTTCTGGCACGTGCGCGCGCAGATTGCGGCATTGGCCGGGCTCGCCACCGCGGCGGTGATCGCGGTGGGGGTCTACCACATGCCGGTCCAGCTGGCGGTTCTCGCCGCGGGCTATGGGGCCGCGTTCGGGCTGTTTCCCATCGGCTGGATCATCCTTAACGCCATCTTCATCTACAACTTGTCGGTCCAGACCGGACAGTTCCGGGTCCTGCAACGTCAGGTCGCGGGCGTCTCGACCGATCATCGGATCCAGGCCCTGCTCATCGCCTTCAGCTTCGGCGCCTTCATGGAGGGGGCGGCGGGGTTTGGGTCGCCTGTCGCGGTGACCGGGGCATTGATGATCGGGCTGGGTTTCCGCCCGCTTGAGGCGGCCAAGCTGGCGCTGATCGGCAACACGGCCCCGGTGGCCTACGGGGCATTGGGCACGCCGTTGATCACCCTCGCCAAGGTGACCAACCTCGATCTCGGCGATCTGAGCGCGATGGTTGGACGCCAGCTACCGCTGTTCTCACTGATTGTTCCCTTCTGGCTGGTGGCGGCGCAGGCGGGATGGCGGGGCATGATCGGCGTCTGGCCGGCGTGCCTCGTGTCCGGACTCAGCTTCGCGGTGCTCCAATTCGCCGTCTCCAACTTCCACGGACCGTGGCTCGTCGATATTGTCAGCGCGGTTGGATCGATGGGATCGCTAGTGGCCTTCATGCGCTGGTGGCGTCCGTCGGACGTCCCTGAGGTAGCACCGTTCCCGACGGAGGAGTCCGACTCCGGTCCGGCCTGGCGTGCCTGGGTGCCTTGGGTGTTCCTGACCGTCTTCGTCTTTGTCTGGGGACTGCCGTCCGTGAAGACGGCGTTGAACGGGATCCTGTCCCCGTCGTTCGAGGTGCCGGGTCTGCACAAGGTGGTGATGAAGGTGCCCCCGGTGGTGGCCCATCCGGAACCCGAGGCGGCGGTGTTCGCCCTCAATCTGATTTCGGCCACCGGGACCGCCCTGCTCCTGGCGGGACTGTGCGCCGGCACGGTGCTGGGGGTGGGACCGGTGCGGTTGTTGCGGATCTACGGCGAGACCCTGTGGAGCCTGCGGATCTCGCTGCTGACCATCGCCGTGATGCTGGCCCTGGGGTTCACCACCCGGTACAGCGGGACCGACACGACCATGGGTCTGGCAATGGCGGCCACCGGGGCCTGGTTCCCGTTCTTCTCGCCTCTCATCGGATGGCTCGGCGTGGCGCTCACCGGGAGCGACACCTCCTCGAATGTCCTGTTCGGCAACCTGCAGCAGGTCACCGCGCAGCAGCTGGGTCTGTCACCCGTCCTGATGGCGGCATCGAACAGCTCGGGCGGTGTGATGGGCAAGATGATCGATGCCCAGAGCATCGTCGTGGCGAGCGTTGCGACGGGAGGACATCCGGAAAGTCCGGATGCCGGCACGGTTCTACGGTCCGTCTTCTGGCACAGCATCGCCCTCGCGGTGCTGGTGGGGATCCTGGTCCTGCTCCAGGCGACGGTGTTGAAGGGCATGGTCCCGCGGTGATCGGCGGCGCGCGCTGCGCCGATGGAGGAAATGGATTCCACTGTGCGCCCCCAGTCCGTTGACTGGGGGCGTGTTGACGCGGAAGGACTGGAACCCAGAGCAGGTGGTGCGGATGGTAACGGCGATCCTGTTCGCCTGGATGTGCTCCATCCTGATCGCGGGCGCAGTCTCGAGTGCGATGCGATCAAAGGGCCAGTCCCTGTCGCTGTTGGCCTCACTGGTCGTGGTCGGCATCGCCTTCCATGGGTTTGGCCTGGTTGCGGTGGCCTTTCTGCTCCGGCAGGAGCGACGGACCTGGGCCGAGGCGTTTGGTTTCGACCGCCAGTGGCGACGATCCGTGATGTTCGGAGTGGGATGTCTGCTGATGGTGGCACCCGGCATCTATCTACTCCACGCGGGAGTCGGGGAGATCTTGCCGAGTCTGGGCATCCAGCCCGATGTCCAGGCCCCGGTGCGGATGCTCATGGAGTCGGACTGGAAGGATCGGATTGTCATTGGGTTCTTCGCGGTGGTCCTGGCCCCGGTTGTCGAGGAACTGCTGTTCCGTGGGATCTTCTTCCCAATGCTGCGGGACCTCGGCTTCCAGCGGCTGGCGTGGTGGGGCACCTCACTCGTGTTCGGATTCATCCACGGCAACGTCGCTGCGTTCCTGCCACTCTGCGTCCTCGGGGCCTTTTTCGCCTGGCTTTACCAGCGTACGGGCAACCTCGCCTCCAGCATCGCAGCCCATGCCCTTTTCAATTTGATCCCCTTCGTCCTCGTGTCGTTTGGGATCGATCTCTCCTTCTAGGACGGACTTCCTGTCGCCTCTCGGTCCCCGTCATGGCACCACGATCCGCAGAGCCCTTGGGCGGACGGTGATCGAGGCTGGGAGGCGTCCCACCGCATCGCCATCGAGATGGAACCCCATCGGTTCCGCGCAGGCCAGATGGAGCTGATCAGTCTGGAACACCTGGCGGTCCGATGAGGTTTGAATCCGCCCGAGCGCCATCCGGATCCAGGTCCCGATCACAGTGGTCCAGGTCAGACGGGTGACGACGGTGACGCCCAGACGGCCGTCGTCGAGCCGGGTTCCGGGAAACAGTTCCAGTCGTCCACCGAAGTAGCGGCCGGATCCGATCTCCACGAGGGGACCCGCCGTGGAGAATGAGGGACAAGTTACCGTGATCAGCGGATGAGGGGGGCGCATCGCGCGGATCCCGGCGAGGAGGTAGGCCAGCTGTCCGTATTGCTTCTTCAGTGCCCAGTCGACACCGCTGATGGCCCGCGTCGAAAGCCCGGCTCCGGCGAGGAGGGCGAAGTGGCGCGTCTCGGGATGGCCGTCCTCACCCACGAAGGTTGCCTGGGGAAGATCGATGCGACGTTCACGTCCCTGCTGGATGACCCGCCACGCGGCATCGAAGTTGTGCGGGATCCCGAGTTCCTTGGCGAGGACGTTGACCGTGCCTAGGGGAATCAGGGCGAGGCGGGTGAGGTCGAGAGCTCCAGGGACGTCGGTCAGGCCGTTCAGCACTTCGTTGACCGTGCCGTCACCCCCTGCTGCCACGACTGTACCGAGGCCTTCCCGAGCCAGTTCGGCTGCGAGCACGCGTGCATCCCCAGGTCCTCGGGTGGGCAGAACGCGCACCCCGGAGCCGAGGTCCGAGAGTCGTTCCCGAAACCGGAGCGCCTTCTCTCCCTGGGCGGTGGGGTTGAAGATGATTCCGATCACGGATCGTAGGGTCGGAGGGGGAGCAGCCGTGCTCAATCCTCAACTGCACGGGAGGTTAGATTGGATTCGCATGGAGATGCCTGTGGGATGGGATGGGCCACAGGCCCAGGCGGGTGGGTGATGCAGTGCCCTGCATCACTGGGGGCACTCCGTGCACCCACCGAACGTACATGGGGCAACGAAGGAAGGGCTGGCCCCACCGAGCCGGGTGAGACCGGGGAGGTGCCGAAGTGGGGTGGCGGGTCTTGCCTGGGGTCTTGGGCGCTCCCTCGCCCAGTGCCCCAGAGCACTGCGGCACCCACCGATGGAAGCTGTCGGCTTCTGTTTCCTGCCAAGCGGGTCTCTGCCCGCGTGCTTGCTGAAAACTCCCGGGGCCCGGAACGTCGGGGGGTGTCCGGGGATAAACCACAGCTTTGGATCGATGCGCTACGGGAGGCGATCGATACCCGTTCGCTGGTCCGCATCATCCTCTCCGATCCCGGGCCTGATTCCAGTGTCCGACGTCTCCGGATCCGCCCGGTGGAGATCCGTGGAGAACACCGGCTCCAGGTGGTCTCCGAGACTGCCACCCAGGCCACGACCCAGAATCTTCCTCCCTCTCCAGGGATCGATTCGGTGGCCCAGCAGCTGGGGAATCCCTTCCGCAGTGCTCTTCTCACCACAACGAGCAAATCATTGAACCTACAGCTCCATCCTGCTGGAGGGGCCCGTCTGCGCGTTGAGGAGCGCCCGACACCCGCGCCTGATCTGGGACACGACCGTTCCAAGGAGCGTCGGGTCGCGGCCTCCAAGCCTTGGCTCCGTTTGCTCGGGGTCACGACTCCTGAGGGGGCAGTCTGCAAGGGGATGGAGTCGAAGTTTCGTCAGATCCACCGGTTTGTGGAACTCCTCGAGCCCCTCCTGGATGCGGCCGGGCTCGTGGCAGCTGAGGCGATGTCGACCCAGGAGCCGCTGCGGTTTGTCGATGTCGGATGCGGCAAGGGGTACCTGACCTTCGCGGCGCACGAGGCGCTTCAGGGTCATGTCCTTCGACCGGTGTTGTCGCGTGGGGTGGAGCGGCGCGAGGATCTAGTCCGACGCGTCAACGGGGTGGTAGAGGAGGCGGGTGTCGAGGGATTGGCCTTCAAGGCGGGTTCGATCGAGGCGTTAGAGCCCGACGCAGTAGACGTGCTCATGGCCCTGCATGCTTGCGACACGGCGACCGATGAGGCTCTTGCCTTAGGCGTCCGATCGGGTGCCAGGCTGGTGATGGTGGCGCCGTGCTGTCATCGGGAACTCCGCCCCAAGCTGGTCGCGCCCGAAGCGCTGCGTGGGGTCTTGACCCACGGAATTTTCCTCGAGCGTCAGGCCGAATTCGTGACCGATGCCCTGAGGGCCGCCTTGATGGAGCAGGCGGGTTACGAGACCCGGGTGTTCGAGTTCATCTCCCCGGAGCACACGGCCAAGAACCTCATGATTGCCTGCATCCGCCGTGGAGGTCCGGATCTGGGAAAGCTCCCGGCCGTCCGGGCCATCGCCGGGCTCTACGGAATTCGCCAGCAACGCCTCGCGGACCGCCTTGGGGTTCGGCTCGTCGACGGATCGGCCGCCTCGGTTTCCTAATGATCTCCTCCGACACGGGTAACGAACCACAGCCTTCTGCCGAAACGGATCGATCTCCAGTGATCGCTGCCAAGCACTGGCCTGCCTTGGAACGGTTGCGGGAGATCTTCCTCTCCGGACAACCGGTCCGCGGCTCCTATTGGACCTGTCGCGAGGATCTCGAGGCCTACGACGCGACCCTTGGGGAACGGATCGGTTGGAAGTGGGATGCGGTTCTGGACGAACTGGGGCGACTGGGGTGGTCTCCGCCGACAGGTCCCCTGGTCGACTTTGGCTGTGGCAGCGGGATCGCCTCGCGACGAGTCGTGGGTCGTTGGTCGTCGGATCGGTTCCCGGAAATCCGCCTACTCGACAAATCCCCTCTCGCCACTGGGTTCGCTGCGTCACGACTCCGTGGGGTTGCTCCGAGGAGTCGGGTGGTGGAGGTGGGCTCCTCGGATGTGGGGGAGGTAATGGCGGGTTCGACGGTGCTCCTCAGCCATGTGGTGGGCGAGATGCTGCCCGCGGCGCGGCGGCAGCTGTCGGCGGCCCTTGCCGTGGCCGCGGCGGTGATCTGGGTCGAACCCGGAACCCATGCCGACAGCCGGGCCTTGATCGCGATGCGCGAGGAACTGCTGGGGGTGTTCCGACCGGTGGCGCCGTGTGTCCACGCTTCCCGGTGTGGACTTCTCGCTGCCGGGCAGGAGCGTCACTGGTGTCACTTCTTCGCGGCCCCCCCGAAAGGCGTGATGGCCGATCCGGATTGGTCGGCGTTCGCCGCCCACATGGGAATCGACCTGAGGAGCGTCCCGTACAGCTATCTGGTTCTCCAGCGGGGCCAGCAGCCTGTTCTTGAAACGAGCGATTCCGGGGACCCGAATCGCGTGTTGGGCACACCGCGGATCTACAAGGGTTTCTCCCGGCTCTTCTGTTGTGCCGAGGGTGGAGTCGAGGAGTTGGAACTGCCCCGACGTCTTGATGAAGCCCTCTACAAGGCGATCAAACGCGAGGAGGCGGGTTCGCTCTTCCGTCTCCGCAGCGAGACGGGTCGGATCCAGTCCATCGAGCCGATGCCTCCCACACCGGTCTGAGTCTTTGGAGACGGGAAGGGGACTCACGCGGCGACGCCGAAGGCGAGCTGAGAGGTGAGAGCCCGAGGCCCGGTGGCGTTTGGACAGATGCCGAAGGCATCGACGGGTGGGTGATGCAGTGCCCTGCATCACGGGGCGCGGGAGCGCCCACCGGTAGGGACGCTCTCCGTGGCGTCCCCATCTTGCTCGCGAGGGTCTGGCGGACCGGTCGGCCAAGCCGGGTTCCTCTGACGCGTGAGCGGATCTCGTCTCCCTTCACGGGTGCACGACGCGTATCGGATCGAGATGGGGCCGTGGCGGAGCACAGCCCTACCGTGGCTGTTGCCCGCGTCTTGGCGTTGCCGCGTGAGTCCCACCGATTCCCTTTGCGGGACGCCGAAGGTGCTTGGAGAGCATGGTCCCCCGCTGGTACCTCATGGAGTCACATCCCATGAAACTCGGCTTCGTTTCTGCCATCCTCCCCGAATGGACCCTCGACCAGGTCCTCGCCTTCGCCGCCCGGGAACAATTCCGCTGTGTCGAGGTCATGTGCTGGCCCGTCGGCAAGGCCGATCGGCGCTTTGCCGGGGTCACCCACATCGATGTCGACACGCTTTCCGCTGCCCGGATCGAGGACATCCATGGGTCCTGCCAGAAGCACGGCGTCAGCCTCACCGCCCTGGGTTACTATCCGAATCCCCTCGATCCGAACCCCGAGGTCTCCAAGGCTGCCGTGACCCACCTGCGCAAGGTGATTCGGGCTGCGAGTCGCCTTGGTCTCGACACCGTGAACACGTTCGTGGGTCGGGATTGGACGCGTAGTGTCGACGACAACTGGCCCCGGTTTCTCAAGACCTGGCGACCTCTGGTCGCTTTTGCTGAGGACCACGGGGTCCGTGTGGGCATCGAGAACTGTCCCATGTCGTTCACGGCCGACGAATGGCCAGGTGGAAAGAATCTGCTCACGACGCCTGTCCTCTGGCGACGGGCCTTCCACGACATCCCGTCGAAGCACTTTGGACTCAACTACGACCCCTCCCATTTCGTGCTCCAACACATGGATCCCGCGAGTCCACTGAGGGAGTTCCAGGACAAGTTCGTTCACGTCCACGCGAAGGACGTGAAGATCCGTCGCGACCGGATCCATGAAGTCGGGGTCTTCGCGCATCCCCTCGAGTGGCATCAGCCGCGGATTCCGGGGTACGGCGAAATGGATTGGGCGAAGTTCCTCGGAGCGCTGATGGAGACGCGGTACCGCGGGCCGGTCTGCATCGAGGTGGAGGACGACACCTTCGGCAAAGATCTCGAAGGACGTCAGAATGCCCTGCGGGTCGCAGGCAACGTCCTGCGTCCGTTCCTGCCTTGAACCCCAGGAGGCAGCTTATGGCAACGCGATGGCATCGGATCCTCTCCTGGGTGGGTGCTCCGCTTCTGGCCTGGGGGGCCGATTCCAACTGGCCGGTCTATCTCGGGGACGCCTCCAGCAGCCATTACTCCACCCTGCGTCAGATCACGCCGCGCAATGTCGGCCGCCTGCAGGTGGCGTGGACCTTCCATGGAGGCGGCGCCGATCCGAACAATCGCTCTCAAATCCAATGCAACCCACTGGTCATCGACGGCGTTCTGTATGGCACGACGGCGGATCTGCAGGTTGTCGCCCTGGATGCGGCCACGGGTGTGGAACGATGGCGCTTTGATCCGGCGTCGGTGCCTGGGCTCACCAAGACCGGCGTCAACCGAGGGCTTGTGCATTGGGCGGAAGGGGGCGAGTCCCGGATCCTCTACGGAAACGACCACTTCCTCCATGCCTTGGATGCCCGGACGGGGAAGCGGATCCCGACCTTCGGCAAGGAGGGTTCGATCGATCTGAAAGAGGGCCTGGGGCGGGATGTCGGCCGGCTGTCGCTGCAGTCCACCACGCCGGGCATCGTCCACGGGGATCGGCTGATCCTCGGGATGCGACTCGGAGAAGGTCCGGCACCGGCGGCTCCGGGTCATATCCGGGCCTACGACGTCCGAACCGGCCGTCTCCTCTGGCGGTTCAACACGATTCCGGGTCCCGGTGAGTTCGGATACGAGACTTGGCCACCCGAGGCACATCGTCAGGTGGGTGGGGGCAATGTCTGGACCGGGTTTGCGCTCGATGCGGAGCGGGGCTGGGTGTTCTGCCCGACCGGGTCGGCGGCGTTCGACTTCTGGGGTGGCAATCGCATCGGACAAAACCTCTTCGCCAACAGCCTGATCGCGATCGACATAGCGACCGGGCAGAGAGTCTGGCACCAGCAACTGGTCCACCATGATCTGTGGGATCGCGACCTGCCGGCGCCTCCGAATCTCGTCACGGTGAAGCGCGGCGGGAAGCGGATCCCCGCGGTGGCCCAGGTGACCAAGTCCGGGCACGTCTTTGTTTTTGATCGGCAGACCAGCGCTCCGCTGTTCCCGATGAAGGAGGTGCCGGTTCCCGCCTCCGACATGCCGGGAGAATCGGCCTGGCCCACGCAGCCACTCCCGGAGAAGCCGGCCCCGTTTGCCCGACAGGTGTTCACCCATTCGGAGATCACCGACATCTCACCGGAATCTCATCGTGAGGTCCTTGAACGGTTCGTGAAGCTCAAGCCCCACGTCCCCTTTGGGCCACCGAGCCGTCAGGGTACGGTGGTTCTGCCTGGATTTGACGGTGGCGCCGAGTGGGGTGGGGCGGCGGTGGATCCCGACGGAATCCTGTACGTCAATGCCAACGAGATGCCGTGGGTCCTGACGCTCGTGGAGGCGGCGCGCTCCGGAGCCGAGGGCCCAGCGGATGGGGCGACGCTCTTCAATCAGTTCTGCGCGGCATGCCATGGGGTCGATCGAAGGGGCAATGCCACCCAGAACGTTCCCTCCCTGATCGGCCTGAAGGAGCGTCGATCCCGAGCCGAGATCCTGTCCCTGCTCCAGACCGGCAAAGGGGTGATGCCGTCGTTCGACTTCCTCACCGAATCCCAGCGAGCTGTGCTGGCCGATGCCCTGCTCGATGGGGCGTCGACGGGTTCCCGAGTGGGCACCGACGCATCCCCGGTCGGTGCCTTCGCGGAGATTCCCTACACCTCGACAGGCTATCACCGATGGCTCGACACCAACGGATACCCCGCGATCAAACCGCCGTGGGGCACCCTGAATGCGATCGATCTCAACACGGGCGAGTACCGGTGGCGGGTTCCGTTGGGCGAGTGGCCGGAATTGTCGACCCGGGGTGTCCCCCCGACGGGCACCGAGAACTACGGCGGACCGGTGGTGACGGCGGGGGGGCTCGTGTTCATCGCGGCGAGTCGGGATGAGCATGTCCGTGCGTTCGACCGGAAGACCGGAAAGGAACTCTGGAAGGCCCGGTTGCCCGCGGCCGGCTACGCGACGCCCTCAGTCTATTCGGTGGGTGGACGCCAGTTCCTCGTGATCGCCTGTGGCGGGGGGAAGATCGGGACCCGGAGTGGCGATGCCTACGTGGCCTTCGCGCTGCCCCGCTGAGTCATGGTCCGACAGGACGCATCCGCTCAGGAGCAGTGCCGCGGCCCGGCGTTCTCCCTGATCGAATTGCTGGTCGTCATCGCAGTGATCGCGATCCTCGCATCCCTGGTGATGCCTGCCCTGGGTCGGGCGCAGTCGATGAGCCGCTCGGCCGCCTGCCTCTCGAACCTCCGCCAGGTGGGTGTCGCCTGGCATCTCTACCTGGGCGATCACGGCGAGCGGTTCCCGGACCGACGGGATCTCAAGCGGGATCTGATCGGTGGCTACCAGCCGTGGTCAACCTGGCCGAAGAGTGACCCCAGGGCGGGATGGTCGGCGGTGGTGCTCGAATCGATCCTCCCCTCGAGCCCGGTCTGGCAGTGTCCGGGTGTGATCGCTGGACCGATCGCGCGACTGGATCAGGTTCGGCAATGGGGTGGAATCGACACGAACCGATCGGCCGAGGTCACCTACTGGATGTGGCGATTCGACCGCATCGACGATCCCGTGCCCGCCGACAACTTCTGGGGTCGGACCGTGGAGGAGTCCTTGGCGGGTTGGTTGACCTCCGGGAATCCTCTCGTGGTTTCCGGTGGGGGACTTTCAGAGGTGGAGCTGGTGGTGGATCCCTATTTCCCGGCGACGATCACTTCGATTCCCGAGCCGGTCCGCGGGCGCGCGGCACATCCCGGATTCCGCAACCGGCTGCAGCTGGATGGTCACGCCGACCGTGTGCGGGATCGTCGACTCCGATAGGGCGGACTCCCGGGGTGCACGGGTTTGTCTTTCGTGGCGATTCCCGGAATCGTGTTCGCCCAACGGTCCACATGAAGCCCTCTGAATTTTTCCGGTTCTGTCCGCGCTGCGGCACTGGGCCTCACCTGCCTCCGACGTCCAACGCCTTCTCCTGTCCGTCGTGCCAGTTCCGGTACTTCTTCAACCCGGCCGTTGCGGCTGCGGTGTTTGTCCGGAGGAATGACGGCCTTGTCCTGCTGATCCGACGTGCCAAGGATCCAGGTAAGGGACGCCTTGCGCCGCCGGGGGGCTTCATCGACCACGGGGAGACTGCGGAGACCGCGGCGGCCCGGGAGATCCGCGAGGAGGTGGGACTGGAGATCCGCGATGTCCGCTTCCTGTGTTCCCAGCCCAATACCTATCACTACGGCGGGGTCACCTATCCGGTTCTCGACCTGTTCTTCACGGCCTGGGCGGTGGATGGTTCCCAGGCGAGGGTGATCGAGGAGGTGGAAAGCTTCGAGTGGGTGGATCCGTCCTCCGTGCATCCGGAGGATCTGGCCTTCCCGTCGATGCAGGCGGCCTGGAGGCTTTGGAACGGCTCGGGTGTTGAACCGGGCCGAGGTTCGGCCTAGCGCCCCGCGGGCGGGTTGCCGGAGACGACCTTCCGGAGATCCAGGAAGTACGGGGCGGAGTAGCTGCTCTCGGGGAGACGCTGCATCACCGTCGGGAAGGTGTAGTCGAACTTGTACCGGTACGGCACGATCGTCTTCTCACCCGTGATCGGCACATCCGCCTCCCAGCGCTCCTGTGTGCCCCCGACGCGCTGCATCGGATAGAAATTCTCCCCGATGACAACGTAGGCCTTCACGTCGGCCGTGTTGGCACCGCGTTGGGACGTGTCCCATTGGACTTCGAAATGATAGACGTCCGGCGCCTTCTGAACCGCGGTCCGAGGGGTCAGATTCGTGTAGACCGGGGTGCAGCCGGTGAGGGCAAGGAGGGCTCCCAGGGTCAGGACGGCGCAAAGAGGCTTCATTACGGGAGGTGAAAGTGACCGCCGCGGTCGGATGCGGCAAGCCTCGTCCTCGGACCCAACCGGTCGCGTCAGCCCTTCGCAGACTGTTCCTTCAACGTCTCGATCATGCTCTGGAAGATCCACCTTCCGTCGGTGGAGCCGAGGAGGGGT
>VFQT010000829.1_pt1 | contig 41808 bp, 27 predicted proteins | sample 3512381 | NCBI WGS metagenome assembly VFQT01 (sample SAMN10412376, study PRJNA504923) | tailings metagenome | isolation source: Relicate 2 Philex TSF3 active mining site | place: Philippines: Tuba, Benguet | collected 2017-08-29 | reverse complement strand
CATCGAATTCCGGATGATGCAGAGGGTTGTAGAAGCTCTGCTTTGGATGACTCGCCACCTTGAGAGCTTTCACGAACGGACCAGTGGGGGAATCCGCTTCGGAATAGTAAACCTCGCCCAGATGTGACGGGCTGGCTTTGTCCCAGGCAATTTCATTCGCAATCATGATCCAGCGCTTTCGGTGTACATTGAAGAACACGGAGCCCGCATGCATCAGGACTCGACGATCAGGCCTGTCGGCGTCGATCGGCAGCAGCCGAGCTTCCTCGGGTTTCATCAGGCCCGATTTGATCCACGTCTGTTCGTCCTGTTGAGTTACCGGCGGAGCCTTTTTCCAGCTCCAGATCAGTTGCCCGGACTGATCACGATCCAGCGTTGTGGCACCCGCCGCATTCTTTGATGCGACGCACGTCCATGATTCGTAGGCCTCTCGATTCTGAATGGCTTCAAGCGTTGCAGGAACTCGCGTCACTGGAAACGGATTTCCAAAGCACACATAGTCCACACCGTTCTCCGTCACATGGACCGGATGATCTCGAAGAATGCGCCATGTGTCGGACAGTTCAATCACCTCCAGAATGTCGAAAATCTTCCGATCGTCGTTCCAGACGAGATGGCCCTGTTCAATCGGCTCGGCGAGTCCTTTGCGACGGGAATACTGAGTGACCATGTGTTGCCTCTGGTCTTTGTCCGTCACGACACAGAGCCCATGAATCCAGACGACACCTTCCTTCTGCGGCACATCCACCATCGCTCGGGCGAAGCCTTCTTCGTTGGTGAAGTAGTCCAGATCAATTCCTTCCGCGGGCTGATTCCCGGGTTGTCCCGGCAGAGGTGAAGTGGCTCCGGCCGTGCGAAACAGTCCCAGGGGATACGACAACCGATTCGTGTCGCCCCAGAACCAATACATGCGATCGTTGAGCATCGCGGTCTGCACGGAGTCCTGACCGAGAACCATGCCAGTTCCCAGTGGATTCTTCAGCGGCACGGGTTTACCAAGCCGTACGGAATCGAGATACAAATTTCGTCCGGTAATGCGATACAGTCGCTCAGCAACATTCGTTCGATTCATCTCGATGCGATGCGACTTTCCTGGCACAAGCTTCAGACGAACGCCTTCAATTCCGAAACCGTCTTTCGGACACTGGTACCCCGCAGAGGTGACACGAAAGAAGATCGTCTGTCCCATGATTTCCGGTTCATGGAGTGCCACCCGCCCCGCGTTGTCGGTGATGTAAGTCAGGTCATCGACGGTGACGAGTTCCACCATCGGGATGCCTCGGCCTGTTTCCCGATCAACCACCTGAATCTCGATCGGCTGTGCGACGTCCTTCTGAGCCATCGCGGATGACAGAAGCAGTGACCAGACAAAGCCGAGGACCGGTACGACGTTCCTGCTCATGGGTACTCAATTCCGCCAAAGTTTCAAAATAGCGGAAGGACGCGAGCCCTCCGGTGTTTGTGTCACCGGACGGCTCGCGCCGTACCGCTAAATGGACACACAAATTCCGAGCATAGCTTTAGTCAAGGAATGTGAATTCGTTCGACGCCAGCAATGCATGGGCCAGCAGGACCCAGCGACGTTCCGGATCACTCGCGGAGGCCGGATCGCTCGCCGCGTCCGTCAGGAATTTCGCAGCCTGCCGAACCTCTTCTTCATCCGGAGTACGACAAAGAGCCCTGCGAACCAGATCAATGATGCGCTGATCATCGCTCGTTGGATTCGCCGGTCGTGTCAGAGCGGCCAGCTTTGCAGCACGATCCTGAATGAAGTCGGAATTGAGCGCGAACAGAGTCTGCTGCGGCACTGTCGTCTCAGGTCGTCGCGCTGTGCAGGCGTTGGGGTTCGCCGTATCAAAGGTGCTCATCAGGTTCGCGATGATGTCACGGTTGACGAATCCATAGACGCTGCGGCGAGGAATCGCGGGGCTGGCATTCAGATCGATCGGACGACCTCCCATCGTCGTGTCCAGTTCCTCGCAGACGGAAAGCATGGAATCTCGCATTGCTTCAAAATCCAGACGCCGGCGCGGCATGCGCCAGAGTCGCAGGTTTTCTGGATCGATCTCGCGAGCCTTCTCGTTCTCCACAGCTCCCTGACGGTACGCGTCGCTCAGCATGATCTGACGATGCAGCCATTTGAGCGACCAGCCGTTCCGACGAAACTCATCGGCCAGATAATCCAGCAGTTCCGGATGAGTCGGTGGCTGACCGCGCACTCCAAAGTCGTCCGGAGTTCGAACAAGGCCCACGCCAAAGTGATTCTGCCAGGCCCAGTTGACAAGCACACGAGCGGTGAGCGGATTCGATTCGGAGATAATCGATTGAGCAAGTCCGAGTCGTCTGTGTCCATCCTGATAGGTCGAGTGATCTGCCGGAAGTGCCGAGAGGAAATGCGGCTTCACGGTCTCTCCGCGTGCGAGCGGGTTGCCTCGAAGGAGCACATGAATTTCCTTCGGCTTTGATTCTTCCTGAATCGCCATGGCTCGCGGCGGAGAACCTGGTGCTGAAAGATTCAGCCCGTGAATCGCGCCCTTCTTGCCATTTGCGAGGTCGGAGATTGTTCGATTCGTCAGCCGAATGGCTTCTTCATCTGTCAGATCGAACGGTGTGCCTTCGCCAAACAGATGATGACGAATCTGTCGGTGCGATGGACTGTTAATGACCATGTGAGCGGGATGATCATCGGGAAGCACGCTGCCTTCCGGTGTCGCCTCGGTCGCCGTTTCCATCAGCGCCTGCTGCCACTGCTTCTGCTGAGTCGCGAACACCTGACCGTAGATCGCGGCCGCCTCCAGCAGACTCTTTGGTTTCTTCTCCAGAAGCGCATCGATGATGAAAGGGTTCCACTTTGGTGGTTCGCCTCGAAGAGCATGAAGCTTGTCCGGAGTTCGCCCTGCCGCGTCCAGTTCCGCAGACAAACGTCCAATGTACTCATCGCCGCGCTTCCGGAATTCTTCTTCCGGGACGGAGCCCCACGACTGCATCTCCAGCCATGGTCCAAAGACAGGATCGTCCTTTTTGAGACCTGCCAGATAATCACGCCAGTGGTTGAACAGGATCGGGCGAATATCGTCGGTTCGGTACGAAAGGAATACGGTCGACGTATCCTGTTCGCCGAGCCCTTTGGCGATTTCCGCCAGGTACAGGCCGACCTGCATTCGAAGCCGCTGACGCAGAACCTCCCCCTGTTCACGGGCAAACTGCTGATACTTCAGCTTCAGGTCGGCCAGTTGCTGATCGTACGCCTGGCGAGCTGCTTCGTCGCTGACATTGCCGATCACCGGAAGCATTGCTGGTGCTTTGCTGGGAGCAATCGCGGCATAGAGAGCGTAGTAGTCTGTCGTTGGAATGGGATCAAACTTGTGATCATGGCAACGAGCACACGTGACCGTCAGCCCCATCAGTCCTCGAGTTACCACATCGATCTGATCATCGATCGTGTCGTGGTAGTTTCGAAACTGCATGCCGACGGTTAGAAATCCGAGAGCCGCCAGAGCCGGATCGTTTTCTGGCAGTTCCAGCTGATCTGCTGCAATCTGTTCCTGAAGAAATCGATCGAAGCTGAGATCGCGATTGAAAGCACCAATCACGTAATCGCGGTACGTGTAGGAAAACGGAAAGGTCGTGAAGCCAATCGCTGCTCCGCCATGAGTGTCAGCGTAGCGGGCAATATCCAGCCAGTGTCTTCCCCAGCGTTCGCCGTACCGTGGTGATTCGAGCAGACGGTCGATCAGCTTTTCAGTACTGTCGGGCGAAGCATCATTCACGTACGCTTCGACTTCTGACCATGTCGGAGGTAACCCGGTGAGATCGAATGTCGCGCGGCGAATGAACTGAGCCCGGCTGATTTCCGGTGAGTAGCTGAGCCCAACTTCCTGAAGACGGTGCCGAAGGAATCGGTCCACTGTGCCCACGCCGGGGAACTCCGAGGGCGGGATCGACTTCAGCATGTCTTCCGCTTTGCCGATCGGCTGAAACGCCCAGTGGCTCGAGTACTTCGCTCCTTCGCGGATCCACTGTTTCAGCGTCTCCTTTTCCTGCGCGGACAGCGTCTTGCCGGTGGAAACGGGCGGCATGATCGATTCATGGTCCGATGTTTCGATGCGAGCGACGAGCGGACTTTTTTCCGGTGCGCCGGCGATGATGGCAGCGATCTTCGCGTCCGCTTCGACATCCAGCCTCAGCTCAGCACTTCGCTTCTTCGCGTCCGGACCGTGACAGGCAAAACAATGCTCGGCCAGAATCGGACGAATCTGCTGATTGAAGTCCACTTGTCCCTTCACAACCCGCGCAGAACACAGCAGCAGGAGGACTGTGATGACTGTGGAAAGAGCAGGGCGGGCACGGTGAGTCGGCATCGTGGGACCTCAGTGATCATCAAGGTCAGGAACGGAAACAGACGCGAAAAACGCGTCGTAACCATTGCCGAATTTGGAAGGTGTGGTCAGGCAGGAAGTGAATGCAGGCTCGTAATTCTACGTGCCGCACTTTCCATGCGAAAGCACAACCTGAGGAGATTGCCCGACGCTCACGGAGAAACGACGATTGAGAAATCCTGGTGCTCGCTGCGATCCCGGAATGAACTATGTGCCAGTGGCAAGTCGCAGTCCGACACGACATGCGGCGAGGTAATCCGGGACGTGGAGTCGTTCCTTGACCGTATGAATGTCATGCTGGCCACAACCCAGTGTGACCGTCGGGAATCCGTGCGCGGCCATCCAGTTGGCGTCCAGGCCACCGTCGCAGATCTGAGGCTGTGGTTTCAGTCCGACTGCTTCCGATGCGGCCTTCGCGATCTGAACACAGTCGCTGCTGTCTTCGATTCGGAAAGGCTCGTAGCGAACGTCTTCCACAAACTTGAGTGAACCATATTGACCAGAAGCATTCGTCACGCTGTCAGTCGCTGTTTCAAAAGCATCGCGCCATGCTGCCACGATTTGCTGTCGGAACTGGCTGTCATGACTGCGAGCCTCGGCTTGGATCGTGACGAGCGGCATGACGACATTCGTAGCATCACCGCCTCGAATGATTCCGAGATTGCTGGAGCCTCGGTTCTTGCCCTTTCGAACCAGTCCGTGCCATCCACCTTTCTGAAGCTGAGCCATGGCAAGCGACGCAATCACCGCCGCGTTGACACCGTCTTCAGGATGAGCACCCGCGTGGCTGGCAATTCCTTCGATGCGAATCTGCAGGTTGTTGGCACCGACAGCACCAACGATCAGGCTGTTGGGATCTCGACCGTCCCAGTTGAAGCACAGCTCCGGCCTGCCCAGCTTTGATGCATTCAGAAATCGGGCACCTCGCAGGCCAGTTTCTTCCTGCACGGTGAACAGCAGCGTCAGCGGCGGGTAGTCGAGCTTCTGCTTCAGTGTCTCCAGGATTGCTGTCAGCACCACAGCACACCCCGCGCGGTTGTCGCCGCCCAGCGCGGTCTCTTTGGACTTCGGACGAATCCAGTCACCTTCGCGAACTGGCTGACATCCGACGCACAGAGGCACCGTGTCCATGTGAGCCATCAGCAGACGGCGAGGCCCTTTGATGGTTCCCTTCAGCTTGACGATCAGGTTTCCAGTGTTGCCGCCCGCCGGGCTCTTTTTGTTTGCTGTGTCGATTGTGATGGCAGATTCAGGAACGCCGGCATCTGTCAGCTGCTTCTGAATCCATGTGGACACTTCCAGTTCGTTACCGCTTCCGCCCTGAATGGAGATCAGGTCCAGAACTCGCCGAATTGCCTTGTCGTCATTCACCTGCACAGCCTGTACTCCCGGTGTTCTCGGTTCATCGAAGTGGGACGGAAAGATAGAAACCACACGGCTCAAGTCCATCGAAACGGAACACAGGACCAACAATTCCTCGAATTCGCGTGATCTGATCAGCTCGAGTGGACGTTTGATCGTCGGTTGTCACACTTCGCCGGTTGAATGACAACACCTCGGTCCTGCTGATCTTGTAGTGGAACTCGCCAGAGTTCCTTTTTTGACGTGTAGTTGAACTCGCCAGAGTTCCTGTTTCGCTTGTCGTTGAACTCGCCAGAGTTCCTGTGTCACTTGTCGTCGAACTCGCCAGAGTTCCTCATCCCCTGCTGTTACCCAACACCCGTCTGCAAACTTCGCAAGGCTCCCTATGAACCGACTCATGTTGCTGACAGCGTTGTTCAGTCTCCTGCTGACCTCCGAAGCGACTGCGTTCCAGCAGATTGATCTTCAGCGTCCGGGCGAGAAAGAGTTCGTGCGCGATGAAGCGGGACTTCTGACCGCTCAGGACAAAGCGTCGATCATCGCGGACTGCGAAAAGCTGCTGCGAGACAAAGCGACTCCCATCATCGTCGTGACGATCAATGACATGAAGAGTCACGGTGGTGGGGGAATGCGGATCGAGACGTTTGCTCGCTTCCTTTTCGACCAGTGGGAAGTTGGTCATGCGGAAGTCAACGGCATCTCGTGGAACACGGGCATTCTGCTGATCGTCAGTCGTAATGATCGCAAGGCACGCATTGAGCTGGGCGGTGGCTGGAAACACGAATACGACCAGCGCTGCAAGGAGATCATGGATCTATCGATCATCCCGGAATTCAAGCGGGGAGATTATTCAAAGGGAATACGCGCCGGGGTGACTCAGCTGATTGCGATGTCGGGCGGAATCCAGATGCCTGTTAACACGGGCAATGCGGCCGCAAACCCTGCAACCCCCTCAGCGCAATCTGGCACCCCGTCGGTTCGCTACCAGCCGCAGCATGGATCAGGCGCTTCGATCCATCCTGGCATCCTGATTGGGCTGGCCTGTCTGGCCGTCTTCACGATTGTGTCAATTGCTCGTAACGGCAGTCAGGGACTCGCGTGGATTCTGTGGGCTGGTGTGTTCGGGATCATTGGCTACATCCTCGTCTCGATGCTGACCAGTCACGATCGACGATCACCATGGGGTGGCAGCGGCTTTGGTGGCTTTGGTGGTGGCGGCAGCAGCAGTGGTGGAGGATTTGGGGGCGGTTCGTTCGGCGGCGGATTCTCCGGTGGTGGCGGAGCCAGCGGGTCGTGGTAACGTGAGACTCCGTTCGCGCCACTGTGTGAAGCAAGCAACTCCATTCAAAGTCACATGAAAGTCACGATGATGTTGTCTGAAGCCGATCGTTCGAAAATCACACAGGCTGTCGTCAAAGCAGAATCAGTCACGAATGCGGAGTTCGTTCCAGTGATTGCCAGGGACTCCGGACGCTATGATCGGGCCGAAGATATTGCAGGCGTCTGGGGAGCCATGCTTGTTTCCGCGGCGTTGCTTTGGTTCTGGCCCTACGAATCATCGGAACATGGCAGCTGGGGACCTGATCCTCGCTACTACCTGATCGGTCGAGTTGTCCTTGGCATTCTGCTTGGTTTTCTCTGTGGCGTCTGGCTGTCGCATGTCTCACCTGGCCTGCGCCGTCTGTTCATCCCTCGTCGTGAAATCGATGACGAAGTTGCCCGTGGGGCACGCATGGTGTTCTTCGATCAGCGAATTCATCATGCTCCCGGCCGCGCGGGACTGTTGATCTATGTGTCTGTGTTTGAACACAGAGCCTTTCTTCTGGCCGATGAACGACTGCTTGCCGCGTGCGGTCAGGCTCAGCTGGATGAATGGTGCCAGAACCTGACGAGTCAGCTGAAGACGACATCGATCGCCAATGCCATCTCCAGCCTTCTGGAACTCGCCTCAACGCAGCTCGCCGCCAAACTGCCTCGAAGTTCCGATGATCGCAACGAACTGAGCGACGCCGTCATCGTGATCTAATCAGAGTAGAGCGATTGTCCTCAATCGCTTCAGACACACAGCAACGATCGGGCAACGGCTGAGGACAGCCGTTCTACACTGCCAGCTTTGGACGTTGGTGAAGTGCAGGAACTCTGGCGAGTTCCACTACAGTGCTGCGGAAGCAGCCGGGACTTTACACTAGCGATTTTCGCCGCGAAGCTGGTTCAGCAGCAGTTCGGCTTCGTCGGCGACTTCGCGTTGTTTGGCGATGGCCTGAAGTCGAGCAAGAGCGGGTTCTGCCATTCGGCCGAGCGTGATGAATTCCACCGGGACTGGCAGCGTTGGAGCAACCGGTGACTTTTCTTCCGCGGCTTTGGCCCAGGCCACTTTTCGATCCTGAGCGGATCGCTTCAGCACGGCCATCAGCTGCTGTTCCTGCGTCGCCGACATGATCTCAACACGTCCAACCATGACTCGCACGGTCTTGTCCGGAACCGGTGAAATTTCCAGTGGCAGCAACGCATCGGTCGTCTGCTGTGGCACAAGATAGAACAGGCGGGTTCCCTGTTCCGTGAACCATGAATCCTGCCATGTGTTGACCATGGCGATGGCTTCCTTTTCAAACAGTCCTGCTGCGACCAATCGCTCAATCATGGCGATGCGAAGTTCGTCCATCCCGATTGGTTCTTTGGGAAGGACGACAGTCTGAGTTTCTCCGGTGGCACAGTCGGGGACCTGGACCATTCTGAGCTGGTCGCCGTTCACCGTTAGCAACAGCATCCCGGAGATCGGATGTGAACCCTTGTTGGCGATGGCGACCTGGTCCTTGTCATCCGTTGTGACCTGTACCGGAACATCGAACTGACCAACGCCACGGTAGAACAGGAACTTTTCAATATGGTGGCCCGGACGATACTTCACGGCACCGGAAGGAGATTGTGAAGGAGTCTCGATCCATTCCGGAAGATCCACACCCGGCCATCGTGAGTAAACGAATGCCGAATCGGTTTCGCGAGCAAGTGCATAATGGTTGCCGTTCGCTTCCGGCAGGATCCTGGAAGCCATCACTTCCTGAAGCCAATCAGCCGCTTTCGGATCTCTTACGCCTGGGCGAAGTGACGACGCAGGAATGAGCTCGATCGCTCCCCAGTCCAGGAGTCCATCAGCGATGGGTTCTCCGTCGCCACGAGTTGCCGCGTTGAGATCATAGGCCGGCGCCATTTCACGAACCGGGGGATAGAACTCGGTGAGCATGCCTTTGGGAAATCGGACCCTGGCCGTCACTGTTCGTTCTACATCGGTATAGAAATAGGTGACAGGAGTCTCCATGCGGACACGCGAGCGAATGCGGCCCTTCCCCAGCCAGATTGTTCCGGCCTGCTCAGCTCGATCCATCACGAAATAGGGAAGCTCGTGATCCAGCAGCGGACGGAAGTCCAGATGGACTCCATTCGATCCGGAAAAGGTCGTGAACGTTCCCCATTCATGAACGATCAGCGGCGACGATGGTTCGCTCTGAGTTGTGGCTTCCTGGGCTGTGGCTTCCTGAGCTGAACCGGACGATGATTCGGCGGGTGAGAAGAGTGACGACGTGGCCATTCCGCTAGCCATCGCGAAAACGATGATGAGCCCGGACAGTGTCTTCATGAGAGTTCCTTTCAGAATCAGAGTGTTGTCACGCGTTGCCGGGGGGCTCGCGTCGGAGACACGAGGTACGTTGGCATGCTGGAGTCGCATGGCGGGCATCATGAGGCTGGCAGAAATTGATGATTCGAAGCGACTTTTCAGGAAATTTGAAATTGCCCGGGAATTCGCCAGCCTGCGTGTTCTGCTGAAACGACACTGTTCCGGCTCGTGATGTGTCCAAACGAATGAGTGGGACGGCGCAAGCCGTCCGGTACTGCAGTGCCCCGATGTTCGTTACCGGAGGGCTCGCGCCCTTCCGCTATATGGTGTTTATGAAGTGTGATGACGCCATTGCCATGGTTCGTCAGGCGATTGCGGGACATCGGTCCGCGCAGGGTGAACTCGCGCGCAGAGCGTATCCGTGTGTGCTGGCCTGCTGCATGGCTCGAGTTCGTCAGCGAGCGGACGCCGAGGAGATGGCTCAGGAGACATTGCTGCGAGCCATCACAGGACTTTCTTCGCTGGGCGATCCTGAGCGATGGAGGTCATGGATGCGAGGGATCGCCATTCATGTGTGTCTCGACTGGCTGCGGCGAAATCGAAAACTCCCGACGTCAGCTGGTTTCGATGATGTCGCTGTGGCCCTTCCTGAGACTCACCAGCCCGATCAGATTGTTGCAGACCGGGAAGAGCAGCAGCTGGTGCTCTCGGAGCTTCAGTTGCTTCCTGAGGATCTGCGAGAAGTGTTGATTCTTCACTATTTCAATGCGATGACTTACGAACAAATTGCAGAATGGCTCGACGTCGCTCGTGCCACCGTCAGCGAACGACTCAGCCGCGCACGGCAGTCGCTGCGACTGCGGTTGAGTCGACCGGGGAGCGTGATGTCATGACTCCGAATCGTCCTGAATCCAATGATGACCGCATCCATGATCGCTCGCTTCCATACGCATGGAAAGACGAGCTACTGGATCATGAACTCGCGCCGGTCGATCAGACCGCGGCCGAACGCAGACTGCTGGATGATCCCGCAGAGCGCGAGGAGTTTGCGCAGTTGCAGGAGCTGGATGTGACGCTTCGTCGAGTTCTAAAGGCCGGTGAGCTGAACGTCACGGACTTTCTGAAACGGCTCGACGAGCGTGATCAAATTGCACCGCCAGCTCCGGTCGCGCCCGTCGTGAGTGTCACACTCACCGCTGATGAAACGGATGGATTCCAGGGCGCACGCAAGACGCCTCGTCGCAGCGTTATGACGGTGGTCATGGCGATTCTGTGCCTTTTCGCTGTGTCGGCCGTGGTGCGTGCTCCGTCAAAGGAATGGGTTGATTCGCTCGTGCAGGCGAGAGCCGATCAGCTCCATCCCGGAGCCATGCTGGTTCGAGCCACTGGCCCTGTGATTGTGCAGTCTCCGAACCGACAGCCGGAGACTATCTTCGTTTCGATGCAGCCGCGATCACTTCCGGCCGGCACAACCGTCAGGACTCAGCCCGGCGTTCTTTGCGAACTGGATCTGCCAACCAACGGGAAGACTCGACTGCGTGAAGACACCGAAGTCGTTGTGGAAACATCGAATCAGCTGCATCTGGTCAGCGGCATGATCTGGTGTCGCGCTGACGGACCGAAGGGCATTACGGTCAAGGTTCCTTCATCAGAAGCGGCTGAGCCTGATAAGGCCGGAGCGGCGACGCTTGCGGCATTCGTCTGTCCGACGGAATCCGTTTCTTCGTGGACTGCACGCCCGGGAGTCACGATGTGCCAGAGTCTGTCACCGAAGACGGTCGAGATTCAGGTTCCAGGTGCATTCTCCTGCACGATGGCACCGATGGAGCGAATGGCGATCGAAGGGCAGACGGAACCTGTCACGATGGGAATCGGCGATCGACTGTCGTCTCTCAGCTGGCAGCTGCCGCTGTTGGTCATGGGAGCTGCGGATGATCCGGAACTGCAGGATCTACTTCAGCAAATGCTGGCAGCGATCGGCGAAACCAAAATGTCCTCGCTGTACGTTCAGCAGATTCGGGAACTGGGACCCGCCGGAACAATTCCGTTGCTGGCATACGTACATAGTGAACGATCTCGATCATCCTCAGACAGGCGACTCAGCGCGATGCAGATCATCGCGGATCTCGCCCCCGAGGCCGCTCGGAGTGATCTGCTGAAGCTGAAGAACGATGACGATCCCGTCGTGAGAGCTTTGGCAAACCGAGCCTTGCAACGGCTTGAGACACCAAAAGAATAAGGCCGCGCACAGACAGCTCCCCACCCACGCGAAGCGAAGGGAGGGGTCGAGCGAGCGTCAGCAAGCTCGGGGGCGGGCCGAGCAATTGCGGTGGTTGCGCTTGTGGTCCGACAAAAAATGAGTGACAGAAAATAGTCCTACCGCTAGCCCTTTTCAAGAGTTGCTTTCAGTTGTTCGAACGCGGCTGACCATGCGGATCGCAGGCCATCGGCTTCGGGACGATTCTGAATACGCTGATGGTTCAGCATCAGGCCGGTCTTGCCTTTTCCTTTGTCCTGAAACGTCACGTCGACCAGAGTTGGTGCGGTGGCGTCAGAGTTGTTCCAGGTGAATCGCAGATCCTTGTTTTCGCGGACTCGCAGGAATTCTCCCGAGTTTCCGTCGCCATCGGACCACTGGCCTTTGTCAGCGACTTTGGCCTTCACGTCGGAGCCGAACCATTTTGCGAGTTCTTTCGCAGTTGTCCATGCCTTGTAAACATCCGCAACGGAGGCTGTGATCGTTTTCGTGCAGCAGATGTTGAAGCCTTCGGCGAGCCCATCCTTCTTGTTCACGATGCCAAGGCTCTTTTCATACTCCACCCAGATCGTCGTCGGCCACCAGACATCGGAGCCTCTTCCTGTGGCATCATACATCCATTGAATCGCTTCCCGACGCTTGCGATTGAATTCCGGATGAGCCTCCAGTTCCTTGAACCATTCCTTCAGAGTCTTCCCCGTCGCCTTGCGGCACTCGGCATCAGTGACCTTGAAATCTGGCTTGAATTCGACCTGCATGGAAAGACTCCGGAAAGAGATGAGCTCGCATGAAGTGAGCAGATGTTTGCCATCGGAAGGAAGTCTGGCGAGTTCCACTCCGGCTACGGCGAAGAAAACAGATTGCCAGATTTCAAACCTTGCGATCCATCGGCCACAGTTCCGACTTGCAGGCTGCGGGGCTTGGGAACAGACGAATCATTCCAAGCAGCAGTCGATAGCCGAAAGAGGGCTTTCCGGTTTCAACGACAGACTTCAGAACATTCGTAATGAAGCCGCCTCCCTGAGCCATCTGCTTTTCTGTCTTTGTGCCTGCGGGAACGGCATCCGAGATCAGAGTGAACTCGGTTCCGCCATCCACTTCCTTCAGTTCATACGTGACACGGCACGGTGGATCATTCAGGTTCGTGAAGCGAAACGTGTGGCTGAAGCGATAAGGAGGATTGACCTCCAGAATCTCCCCGACGACTCCCGTGTACTTGCCATTCGGAGTTCTCATTCGAAGCTGCGCACCCGGCTTCAAACCCGTCGTGTGCATCACGGAACCGAAGAAGTGAGGCAGCACCTGGCCCTCCGTCGTGAGTGCATCCCAGACCTGCTGAATCGATGCGCGAATGATGACCTTGTGGACGATCTGAGTCGTTGCCGTCATGAGTCTGCTTTCTGAATCTTCTGTTCGATCATGTACTTCAGGTCGAGCGCGCGGGAGGCCCAGAAACGACTGTATTCCGTCGTCCAGCGGTCGTAGATCATCTGGATGGGAACCGCATTGAAGAACAGCTCGCGACGTCGCCCCACCTTGCGTGAGATCAGGAGATTGGCAGTCTCCAGCACATCCATATGCCGCAGCACGGCAATGCGACTGATGTCGTCAAAGTATTTTGTCACGTCGCCAACACTGCACCCGGGCATTGCCTGCACCAGGTCCAGGATCTTGCGTCTGACCTGGTGCCCCAGAGCCAGAAAAACAGCATCCATCGATTCCGGTTCCATATGTAACAAGAATGTTACATATTAATCGGGCGAGGTCAAGAGTCTGCTTGAACGTTTTCCAGTGTAGAACGGCTGTCCTCAGCCGTTTGCGTTTCCCCTGTCCTCGTAGTCTGCACGAAACAGCTCCCCACCCACGCGAAGCGAAGGGAGGGGTCGAGCGAGCGCCAGCAAGCTCGGGCGCGGGCCGCGTGATGCGGTGGTCGCGTTTGTGGTCTGACAAAAAATGTCTGACAAAAATAGTCGTAGGATGGACGCCCTCGTCCGTCTGCGATTCCTTCTTCACAACATCCCTCGTCCTCTTGTGTCACACCAGATGCGTTTCCGCAGTCGCGACTCGAAACTGGAAGCCCAAAGTGGACCAGGACGGCCGAGGGCGGCCATCCCACGATGTAACTCTGCGATCGATTACTGGCCTTTCACCTGCCACTGCTCATCGAAGAAGTTGGCATCGACCACTTTTCCGGGCCAGACGGCGTTGGGGGCGGTGGTCAGATCAATGATGGCCCAGTCAGGCAGCATGGGGACCTGGCGAGCATTGTTGAGGTACGCGTAGTCTCGGAAAGTGAAGCTGCTGTTGAGCACGACGTAACGATTCTGATTCAAGGGGTTCGGATAGATCAAAATCGGCGCATGCGTTTTTGCATCGTAGGATTTGTCTTTGACTGTGATGTTGTCAGCAGTCCACTGGATTGGCAGCTTGTCGGCGATCTTTGCCAGCACGCTGTTCGACTTCGGATCACCCCACAGAATGATGTTGGATGACTGGATCATCTCATCCGTCAGATCCACATCATTGACAACTCGCGCGTCGCCGCGGAAATGTCGCCGCCAGTGTTCGATAGCTCGAGTTAGCTCGGACTCCGCCCACTTGCCGACGGCTTCATTGGCCGCTGTTCCGGTGGGGCGAACGAAGATGAAGGAATCCATGAAGGCATCGTCGATCGGGCCCTGGAGGTTGTGGCGTTTGCGGAGAGAATCCGGTTCTTCATTAGTTGTGACCTCCCACGTCCCGTCGGACCTTCTTGATAACTGGCACGACCATGCACCATCCGAAGTTGGTCCTGGAACTTTCAGTGTTTGCGCGACGCTGTCTTCATTTGCCTCATCCTGCATGCGTTTCCTGTTGGGCTTCGAGTAGAAGTGGAGATAAACAACGTTGGTCGAAATCCCCAGAAACTCTGCGGCGTCGGCGATGTTGAGGGTCATTGCGTCGACATTCTCCGCGTGAATGTCGATGGACTCCGAGTTGGGATCAAGCAGCTCAGCAATTGACGACGCATCTTCGGTCCGCAGCATGCCCGGCACCTCCAATTCTACCCTTGCTGGCTGCCAATGTTCTCCGAGCCGATCAACCGTCAGCCAGTGCATCTGGTTATACCGGAGAGTGTTAGTGGAGAATTTGATAAAACGGAGAGCGTAGCGATCGTCTCTTCTGCTGAGACGTTGCATTCTTGTTTCCACCACCTCTTTTGACTGCGCATCATACTTGTGCCCCATTCCTTTCCCGATGACATGACGTAACCTGATCCCGTATTCAGCCAAGGCCTTCTCCATCACGTCCGCCGCTTGCTTCTGTGAATCGTTCTCACCGCTGTACGCAATCGTCGGGCAGTGAGTCAGGTTGAGGGCCCATTTGTCGCAGTCGTAGAGATTCCAGAGCGTCTGCTCCCACGGCATCGGCTTCAGTTCTTCCTTCTGAAACACTTTCAGGAACTGAGGCGTCTCGGAGAATCCTGCTCCAGGATTGGCCGCAAACCAGCGATCGGCATAATGAGTCGCAAACTGCCAGCAGGCCGCGCCGCCCATGGAGAAACCTCGAACGCTGATGCGGTCTTCGTCGATGCGGTAACGCTTCTGCAAATCTTCCAGAGCTTCCAGGACGTCGACTTCGCCAGCGAACTTGAACGCATTGCAGTAGCGACCGTAGGGATGCAGCATGATCGTGTGATCGGGAGTAAACTCACCGGGGTTCTTCATGCGGTCCCACAGGAAATTCACTTCGCTCAGCTTTTCGCCTCGCCCATGAAACCAGATGTCACAGCGAGTCGGCACGCTGTGATCGATGGCATACGTCGGCGGTATCACCAGACCATACGGCTGCACGGTGTTGTCGATGCGGCTGATGTAGCCTCGCACGACAAGCCCCTTTTGCGTGATCCATTCCGGCTTGCCTGCCAGCAACTGATCGGCTCGTTTGATTCCTTCGACCAGCAGTGCATCGGCCTTGTCGAATTCTTTGACGTCGAAGAACTCCTGATAGTCCAGAGCACATCGGACAGCTCGTTCGAAGATCATGACGTCAGACAGCAGAGCAATCTTCCCTGCATCCTTCGTCTCTCGAATGGCCGCGATCTTATCCTGAATCACCTTCAGCTGAGTTCGCATCGAGTCTGCTCGATCGGCCGGCACCTCCACACCCAGCTCCGGAATGCGCCGGACCTTGTCGGGAATGTTGTCCTGAATGCCGTCGAGCGCATAACTCGCAGAAGTCAGGCAGAGGCACAGAAGCGGAAGCAAACAATCGAAGAAACGGGTAGGGCGCGTCATGGAGATGCTCACGGAGGAATGGTGGAGGGAAGAACGAAGCGAGTCTTCAGGATAAGTACGATACTTACGGACGTCACGTTTCCGGCCGGTCATTTTGTACACCGAGCTTCGACTTTCAGGATACTTGCTGACGGCAAAGGCTTCGAATCAGTAAGATTCGTTTGTGTCGCTGACGCCACCACCACACCTTCAGAACCACGTGACAACTGATATGAGGAAGCAGTCTTTCCTTGCTTTGCTGCTCTTTGTTGCGACCGTTGGAACGACGTTGGCCGAGGAGCCTGCACAGTTCTTTCGCGGCCTGAATCTGAACGGTGAGCCTGTGACGATCGACGGCCACATGTGGGATGGCCGCGATGCCGCATGGTACCAGAGCGACGATCGCGCGTTTGAAAACCAGAATGTGCCGCTGGTACCGCCGACTGATGAGATGCGAGCGAAGATGATTCGCAGCAGTCGCTGGGGAGGAAACCGTGTCGAATTGAACGACATCCCTGATGGCACGTACACCGTGTTTCTGTATGTCTGGGAAGATAACAACTCCGAGACGTATTCGGTGCGCCTGAACGACCGAGTGGTGGCCGACAAAGTGGAGAGCGGAAGTGCAGGCCAGTGGCAGAAACTTGGCCCGTGGATCGTTAAGCCGGCAAGCGGGCGAATCATTCTCACCAGTCGAGGCGGCGCCGCGAATTTCTCCGGCATTGAAATCTGGCGAGGCGAACATGATGGCATGGAGCGTCCGATCTCCGAAGAAGACCTGGCCTTCTTCGAAAAGCGAATACGCCCTTTGCTGATCCAGCGCTGCTACGAATGTCACAGTCAGGAGTCAAAAGAACTGCATGGCGAACTGCTCGTGGATTCTCGCGCTACGATTCGCCGCGGGGGAACACTGGGCGTTGCAGTCGTGCCGGGTGATCCCGAACACAGTCTGCTGTTGACAGCAGTGCGAGGAACAGATTCCTCGCTTCAGATGCCGCCGGATGGAAGGCTCAGTGACGACGAAATACGGGATCTGGAACAATGGATCCGAATGGGTGCGCCGGATCCTCGATCCAGGGCGACTCGCCACACCGGGAAGCAAATCGACATCGCAAAGGCTCGCGAATTCTGGTCGCTACGTCCCCTCGTGAAACCCGAAGTCCCCGCGGTGAAGAACGCGAAATGGGTGAGCAACGAGATTGACTCGTTCGTGCTGGCAAAGATGGAAGCTCAGAACATTGCACCATCGGACAACGCAGATCGCGCGACGCTTCTTCGCCGCGTCACGTTTGATCTGATCGGTCTGCCGCCCACCGTTGAGGAACTTAATGCGTTCCTTTCGGATGCGTCACCGGAGGCATTCACAAAGGTCGTTGACCGCTTACTTGAGTCACCTCGATACGGTGAACGCTGGGGACGTCACTGGCTGGATGTGGTTCGCTACGCAGACTCCGCAGGTGACAATTCGGACTATCCGATTCCGCAGATGCATCGGTATCGCGACTGGGTGATTGATGCTTTCAACCGTGATCAGCCGTGGGATGAGTTTGTCCGCGACCAGCTGGCTGGCGATCTGCGTGGTGGAGAAACGTGGCAGGAGCGTGAAACGCGAATTATCGCCACCGGGTACATCGCCAACGCCAGACGGTTCGGTTCGCGAGTGGATGATTATCCTCAGCACCTGACAATTGAAGATACCCTGGACAATCTCGGACGTACCTTTCTGGGGCTGTCGCTCAGCTGTGCTCGCTGCCATGACCACAAGTTTGATCCTGTCACGACTCGCGACTACTACGCGTTGTACGGAATCTTTCAGAACACTCGCTACCCATGGCCGGGCATCGAACTGGAAAAGCGACAGAGAGATCTCGTGCCGTTGCTTCCTGATACCGAACGCGATGCCGCGCTGAAGGCACTTACGGACTGGTCGGCTCGCCGAAAAGAACTTGAGAATGCCGTCGATCAGCAAAAGAAGGAGCAGGAACAGAAGAAGGACCAGTCGTCCGAAGAAAAACTTGCCGAGGCGAAAGACGTTCTGAAGCGGCATGAGGAAAACAAACCCGTAATTCCGCTGGCCTATGCCGTATCAGAAACAGGACGACACGAAGATGCAGCGATTCAGCTGAAGGGCAATCCCAATCAAAACGGTGACGTCGTGACACGTCGATTCCTGACTGTTCTTGGCGGCACGGAAGTGCCCCAGCATTTAACGGAAAGTGGTCGACGGGAACTCGCAGACTGGCTGCTCGCGGACGAGAACCCGCTGACCGATCGTGTCATCGTGAATCGGATCTGGCAGCATCATTTTGGAAAGGGCATCGTTCCCACACCCAACGACTTCGGTCACCAGGGGCGCTTACCGACTCATCCGGAACTGCTGGATTTTCTGGCCGTGAAGTTTCGTGAGTCAGGAGGATCCTTCAAAGTCATGCATCGGCTGATCCTGACATCACGCACATGGCAGCAGTCGTCGGATCGAACGGAGTCTGCCATAGAACGAGATCCCGTCAATGAAACGCTGTCTGGATATCCGATACACAGGCTGGACGCGGAAACGATTCGTGACACCCTGTTGTTTCTGGGAGACAACCTGAATCTGGAACGTCCCGGCCCGCATCCGTTTCCGGAAGAATCCACATGGAACTTTACTCAGCATCATCCCTTCAAAGCGGTCTATGACCATAACCATCGCAGTGTGTTCCTGATGACTCAGCGCATTCAGCGGCATCCCTGGCTGGCGGTGTTTGACGGAGCCGATCCATCGACCAGCGTCGGAGCACGACTCACAACGACGACACCGCTTCAGGCCCTGTTTCTGATGAACGACGAACTGGTACATCGCCAGGCAGAATCCCTGGCAGCACGGCTTTGTCGCGAAGTTCCGGACTCGCAGAAGCGAATTCAGCATGCCTGGCTGATGCTGTTTGCGAGAGCACCCGAACCCGATGAAGTTCAGGCCGCGAAACAGTTTCTGGACGACGCACGATCTCTGGTTTCGGATGCCGACGCCGAGCAGCAAGCATGGACCGCACTCGTCCGATCCTGGTTCCGCCTCAACGAATTCGTCTACATCCACTGACCCCAACAACCAACAACCAACAACCAACAACCAAGAACCAAGAACCAAGAACCAAGAACTCAGCCCCCGCCAGGAACGCCCTATGCCTCCCATTTCCCGACGTCACCTGATCTCCTCACTGTCTGCCGGCTCGATTCTGTTGCCTGGCCTGCTGAGCGAACTGCTGGGGGATTCTGCGGATGCCGATCCTCTGGCTGCGAAAGAGCCTCACTTCGAAGCGAAAGCAAAGCGAGTGATCTTTGTGTTTTCCAACGGCGGCGTGTCGCATATGGACACGTTTGACTACAAACCGGAGCTGTTCAAGGCGGATGGGAAGAAGACGGGGACTGGCGGTGGACTTTCGAATGAACAGCGTGTGCTCCTGAAACCGCTTTGGGATTTTCATCCTGGCGGAGACTGCGGAACTCTGGTCAGTGACTTGTTTCCGTTTCTTCGTCAGCAGATGGATGACATCTGTGTCATCCGTTCATTAAACGGGAACGACAACGAGCATTACAACGCGACGCTCGGCATGCATACTGGTTCGTTCTTCTTCTCCCGTCCCAGCATTGGTTCATGGGTCAGCTTTGGTCTTGGGACTGCGAACCAGAACCTTCCGTCGTTTGTTGCGCTGGCACCGACGATGCCGTATGCGGGGACTCAGATTTTCAACAACGACTTTCTTCCCGCCTACCATCAGGGCGTCCGTGTGATCGGCGGCGAGGAGCCGGTGGCCAACCTGAAAGCTCGCACGCCGGCTTCGCTTCAGGAACGAGAGCTTCAGCTGAGCGAGCTTCTGAATAATCGACACCTGCAGCAGCATCGGGGGAATCAGGAGCTGGCCGCAAGAATCCGGAGCTTTGAAACGGCCTTTCGAATGCAGTCAGAAGCACCGGAGGCATTCGATGTCGCCTCTGAGCCGGAGTCGGTTCGCAAACTGTATGGACTGCAGGACGGTCAGAATCAGGGGTTTGCCTGGCAATGCCTGGTGGCTCGGCGTTTGTCGGAACGAGGAGTTCGCTTTGTCGAAATCGTCGACGGCAGCAGCAGCCACAACTGGGATCAGCATGGCAACATGGCCGAACATGCTGACCATGCCAGGAATATCGATCAGCCATTGTCTGCGCTGCTGCAGGACCTGAAGGCGCGAGGTATGCTGGACGACACACTGCTTGTCTGGACCACGGAGTTTGGCCGGACACCGGGTGTCGATGGGACAAAAGGCCGGGGCCACCATAGTGCCTGCTTTTCATCATGGCTGGCCGGCGCCGGTGTCAAGGGTGGCATGGCGTGGGGAACCACAGATGAGATCGGCGGCAAGGTCGCAGAGAACGGCGTGCACGTCCATGACTTCCACGCCACGATCCTGCATCTGCTGGGCATCGACCATACTCGACTGACCTTCCGCCACGCCGGCCGCGACTACCGCCTGACCGACGTGCACGGCCGGGTCGTCAGCGAAATCCTGAGCTGAGTGGGATTCATGATTGCCGCGAAACTTAGGTGCAAAGATGTTCAAAGCCGAATACGAGTGCCGCGGATTGTCGATGGAGTTTTCAGTATGAATGAATCACCGCATGAACCTCCAGCAAGATCTTTGCCAGCCACACGGTGGCGCATATTTCCGGCGGCACTGCTCATACTGTTCGGTACAATCCTGTTCCTGCTTTCCACACTCAATTTTCTGCTGGCCGCTGTCGGATTTCGTCCGTTTGGCGTCAACAACAGCACTCCACCTCAATTCCTGACTGGCACATTGATTATGGCCTTTGCCGGTGGTGGGGCCATCTATGCTGGTAGATTTTGGTGGCGTGGAAAATGGCGTCACGCGATCATCTGCACTGTAATCTGTTACTTACTTGGCGTGTTTGCGGCGTCAATGGCGTTCCCCAATCTCAAATGACAACGAGCGAACATGGAACGGGATCGGCGTTGTTCCCGGTTCCGTTTCCGCAATCTCTTAACGGCTTGGCAGGAGCCTTGCCCGCCTGGCTTCGATAAGATCCCGTTTTCGATAAGCCGTCAGGGCAGATCCTGCAATGCTTAGCCAAACAACTCCATGATCGGTTTCCCTGTCGTTAGGGAACGTGACAGTCCGGTGGCGTCGAGCGGGTTGTTGATCGGAATATCCAGCGCGTGATAAATGGTGGCGGCCAGTTCTTCCGGTCGCACCGGTTTGTTGACGGGGTACTCACCGTATTTATTGGACTTGCCGTACACCTGGCCGCCCTTGATTCCTGCTCCGGCAATGATCGATGAAAAGCACTGAGGCCAGTGCTGGCGGCCGGGAGGATCCTGTTTCAGAACGTACGGCGTGCGACCGAATTCGCCGGTCACCACCAGCAGCGTGTTCTTCAGCAGTCCTCGTTCTTTCAAGTCCGACAACAGCGCGGAGAGAGCCTGATCCAGGCGAGGCAGACAGAAGCCCATGCCGTACGAGCCATCGCCGAAGGCGTTCCCCATCCCCATGTTTCCGCCGTGCATGTCCCAGCTGCTGCTTGGCGGGCCGGCTTTGTCGTGTTCCGCCTGGCCGGTCCATCCGTTGACGGTCACAAAGCGAACGCCGGCTTCGACCATGCGGCGAGCCAGCAAAAGGTTCTGTCCGAGCGGATGCATGCCGTAACGTTCGCGGACTTCGATGGGTTCGCGAGTCAGATCAAAGGCCAGTCGTCCTTCTGATCGAGTCATTGCGTCGTATGTTTTTTCGCGAAGGTCGGACCAGTCCTTGACCTGCTTGTCCCGATCCAGACGATTCGAATCCAGACGCCCCAGCAGCCATTTCCGTTCGTCGAATCGCTTTTCATCATAGGTGTCATAGATCTGCGGCGGCTTGAAGTCCGGCATCGCCGGATGATTCGTCTCCGAGCCCACGAACACCGGAGCGTATGCTGATCCCAGATAACCACCCAACCCGATATTCGGCGCACAGAAGACGGGAGGTCCGACGCACTTAATCAGCCATGCGTTGGAGATGAAGTTCCGAGTACTGGGTTTGTGCTTAGCGACGAACGATCCAAGGTAAGGCTTTTCGTCGGAGACGCCCTGCTGGACTCGCTTTTCCGACTGGCCGCTCAGCAGGTTATGCATCGCATCGAAGTGATTGCTGATCGACCCTGGATGAGACATGGAATTGATGAGCGTAAACTGATCCGTCAGCTTTGCCAGTCGAGTATGCATCTCATTGATCTGCATGCCCGGGACTTTGGTTTCGATCGGCTGATAGGGGCCTCGATAATCCACCGGAGCTTCAGGCTTCATGTCCCACGTGTCGACATGACTGGGACCGCCGCACAGCAAAACGAAGATGCAGGACTTTTCCGCGGCAACCGCCTTTCCGGAACCATCGACCTGATCGGTCCCCATCACCACGCCGGGCATCCCCAGGCTCATCGTTCCCAGACCACCGGCAATCAATGCCTGGCGACGATTCCACTGAAGGTGATTCATGCGAAGTCCTCGGGCGACGAAGTGATGTCGTGAATGCTTCTGGCACCAGAGAATAACGCCTGACAGCTCACTCGGTAAGTGATTTCCACCGTTTCAGGTCTCCATCAAAGAAACCCGAGGTGATCCGAGAGAGCCTGTCAGACTCTGATTTGCATCATTCAAAAACGACACCTTGAGGAGTTGCTGTGGAGTTGCCAATGGAGCGATCCTGTCGATTTCTGGTCAGGTCGCAGTCTTTGAATCGAAGCCCATTTACCCAGTCCTTGATGCGGACGCCTGTGTCGAAGTTCCGAATAGTAGTGTTCTGTATTTGCACGTTCGATACAGCGGTGATGAACATCCCCAGTGATTGGTCTGAGTTGTCGCCGGTGAACTGAGAATTGCGAACGACGACTCCGTTGAGCCCGGGTTGTGCCGGATCAAGCTGCATCTGGTATCCGTGCGTCAGACCTGAGCGATACACATTGTCGGACAATCCATTCAGGACCATTCCAACGCGAAACGCCTTGTTGATCGTGACTCCATCGATCTCGTAGCCAGTGTGGGCCAGTGGCCGCAGTTCTTTCGGAGCGAATTCAAAGCCACAGTCCCCGCCGAAGATCGCAATGGCCGTCGCTGCAGATTCCACATGGACATTCCGCAGCCGGATGTTGTAGCAGGCCGAGCATCGGACACCGGCGTCATTGGCATCGACGTTGCGCGTCAGGTTGCCGATAGTGATGTCTTCAAGGTCGATATCGTGGGGATGTGTCGAATAGATCTGGTTCGACTCCCACAGCTCGCGCATGTTGGGAATGGCCTCATCGGCCGTGGTCATCTTTCCGACGCTGCCCCAGTCCATGCCGATTCCCAGCAGCGCCTGTTTGGAATCCAGAATGCGAACTCGACGGATCCTGCCAAAGCACCCTTCGGACATGATTTGAATGGCCGACGCCGCAAAGGGCTGGTCGATCGTCATGTCTTCAATGATCCAGTGTTCGATCTTTGAAAACCAGGCGGGGTTCTGCGGCGTGCCGCCGTCATCGTATGGTGCGCCGACACTGATCGCCGAATGCCAGATTCCCTGCGAGCCTTTGTTTTCGCTGCGAATGATTCGAATCGTTCCGTTGCGAATCCCCGAGAAACTCGAAAGTCGCACGCCATGCGAATTCGAACGAAGGTCCAGAAGCAGCGTCGCACCATTCAGGTCGAGTATGACCTTCTCCGGAATCAGCAGAGCGTGTCGTGAGATCTCATCCCCGACTCTTGATTCAAGAACGGAGCAGGTCAGTTGGGACGGCACGTCGATTTTGACAACACAATCCTGACCTGCATGCAGATCCAGTACGTCCTGCAGTTCTCGGCCATCTCGGACTTTGACGACAGCACATTTCCGAACCCCTGCAAGAGCCGTGCCTGCCTCCTGAGCAACTCCGAGTGATGAGTGCCAGCCAATCAACATGATCCCGAAAACGACTCGCAGGGAACTCAGTTGCATGGGCCATCCGTCCGCATCAAAACCCAAAGCGCGCAGAATTCGCTCCGCGGAATTCCGTCTACTCGGGCTTCTACAGTCTCATCAGCGTTGCGCGAAGGCACCCGTTCTCCCATTTACTTCTGCGTTCAGGTGCCATGCACCTGGATTCAGAAACCTTACGATGTTGGTGAGTGCACTTTCGATTTGTCTGTTCCAGACTACGCGCCTGTCCAGCGACGGAATTCCGCCACCAATTCTCCGGCCCAACGGGCCATCAACAGAACAGCCCGGGGCAACGCCCCGGGTTTATGATCTACCACGGTGTCTAAGCCCTGAAGGGGCGATACAACATGCGTTTGAATTCGGGCTCCAATCATGTGCTGACCAATTGCGTGTGTTTCGCCGCGTTGGGCCAATGAGGCATGATCCGGCATTCAGTATTGGTGCTTCGCCGCGCGTCAGATACAGCTGGACTGAATGCTGCAAGCAATCTTCGAAGGTCACTGCGGCTGTGAAGGCTGCACCAGATATGAAATGTCAACATCCGTTTTGACGCTGCAGCTCAATCGGCGGTATACTGCGGGAAGGAGGTCCGAAATGGCTACGTTATCAATCAAAAATCAACTCAATGATTTTGTCGAATTTGCATCCCGCCGTATCGAAACGGGCACTGAGGTCAGCTCGCTTGAGGAGTTGTTTCAGCAGTGGCGCAACGATCCTGAAGACTCTGAGGCCGTTGACGATGTTCGCCAGGGGATTGCGGATGTCGCGAATGGCCTTGCTGAACCTGTGGAGAAGGTATTTTCCGACATCCGTCGAAAGTTGGGGATTGTGGATTGAGCCGACACGTTATCGTCACGCCGAGAGCCAGTGCTCAGATCTGTAATAATGCGATCTGGTGGTCGGAGAACAGGTCATCGATTCAGGCTGAACAGTGGCTTACGCAAATCGAGTCCGCTATCAGCGGACTGTCCGTCAGTGCCGAACGACATCCGCTTGCAAAAGAATCAGACAAATTTGATTTTGAATTGCGACAACTGGTCTTTGGGATCTCAGGGAAGCGGACACATCGAATCCTCTTTTCAATTCACGATCATCAAGTTGTCGTATATGCCGTGCGGCACCTGGCTCAACAAGACGTGACAAGCGTTGATCTGGAGTAGGCGTGTCTGCTGCGTTGTAGTTCAGTGAGGCGATGATATCTCGGTCTGCAGCATCAGTTGCAGGAAATGGACGTCGAGGCGGCGGCCGAATTTGAAGCCGACCTTCTTCATCGTGCCGATGAGTGCAAAGCCTTCGGACAGATTGATATGCAGGCTCGCGTCACTGCCCTCGGCGACTCGAGCAATCAATGTAAAGAACCCGGCGTCGACAGCAGCCTGAATCGTGGCCCGTTTGAGGGCTCGACCGATGCCGTTGCCGCGAGCGGACGAGTGCACATAGAACGACGTCTCGGCGACGTCCGAATACGCACAGCGATCAGACCAGGGGCTGAGTGAAGCCCAGCCGATGACTCCCGCGGAAGTTTCTGCCACGAGGACCGGGAAGCGACCGGTATGCGAACGGACCCAGTTAGCTCGATCGTCGACCGACTTCGGTTCCGTATCAAACGTCGCTGTGGTCGTCAGGATGGCTTCGTTGTAGATTTCGGCGATCGCTGTTGCATCATCCGGTGTTGCCTGGCGAATACGAACCTGTGCGTCTTGAGTCATGCCGTTTCCTGCCTCACTTCTCTTTTGATTCCGTTGAGTCCGTGTTTGCTCCGGACTTCCGTAACGCCTTTCCGGCCATGGCACCGGTGGCCTGACCTTCGTAGACGGCGAACGTTCCATTCACGAGCACATGGCGGATGCCGGAAGGAGTCAGATACGGAGATTCATACGTCGCACGATCTCGAAATGTTGCCGGGTCAAAGACCACGATGTCGGCCCAGTAGCCATCCTTCAGAAGTCCTCGATCCGTCAGTCCAAGAATCTCCGCAGGCAGACCGCTTGAACTTCGAATGGCGGCTGCGAGACTCAGTACGTTCTTGTCGATCGCGTAGTGTCCGATCTTGCGAGGAAACGTGCCGAAGGATCGAGGATGCGGCATGCTGGATGTCGGGATCTTCGAACCACCGTCGCTGGCGGTGGCGACCCAGGGCAGCGGCATGGCAAGTCGCATGTCTTCTTCATTCATTCCAAAGTTGATCACCGAAGCTCCGCCGTTACGCTCGATCTCAAGGACAATCTCCACCGTCGGTCGGTTCTGTGCCTTGGCCAGTTCTTCCAGAGATTTCCCGATCCATGCTCGGTTCCAGTTGCACGACGCAAGCTGAATGCGTGACGCTTTGGCCAGAGATTCCTCCACGTCGGCCTGAATCTTCTTTGCCGTTTCCGCGTCCTCCAATCGCTTCTTCAGCTCATCGCGACCGCCTTCGCGTGCCCAGGCTGGCAGCAGAGTTGCCTCAAGCGATGTGCTGGACGCTGTGTACGGATACTGGTCGGCCGTCACGAGTTCTCCTGCAGCGCGAGCCTGTTCGATGCGTTCAATGGCCAGGCGAAGAGTTCCCCAGTTCTCACGACCGCTGGCTTTGAAGTGAGACACGTGAACTCGGCAGCCGGACTCGCGACCGATGCGAATGGCTTCATCAACACTGGCCAGCAGTTCGCCGCCCTCATTGCGAATGTGACTGGCGTAGATACCTTTGTTGTTTCCGACGATCTTTGCGATCTCAACCAGCTCTTCTGTCTTCGTCAGAGTTCCCGGGATGTAGATCAGTCCGGTCGTCATGCCATACGCGCCATCCTTCATGGCTTTGTCCGCGAGGTCTTTCATCTTCTGAAGCTCCTCGGCGGTCGGCGTGCGATCACCCTTGCCAATGACTTCGGATCGAAGACTGCCCTGAGGAATCAAGTGAGCGATGTTGGTGCCAGATCCGTCATTCGTGATCTGGCGAAGATACTTTTCGGTATCCACCGGACCGAAGCCACAGTTGCCGGTAACCATGGTCGTGCAGCCCTGCAGAAGATAGTTCACTCCGGCTCGAGTGTTCTTCTCGACCACCGTGTCATCGCTGTGAGTATGCAGGTCGATGAAACCGGGGCAGATGACCAGACCGCGGCAGTCGATTCGCACATCAGCGAGCATCGCAGCCGTACTCGCCGCTACCGTGGAAACGGGCAGGACATGAATCTTCTGCCCGCGAATTCCAATGGACCCGGGAAAAGGCTCGCTGCCATCCCCTCGATGAACAATGCCTCCTTCAAGAAGAATGTCAAAGCGATCCGGCGTCTCCTGAGCGATCAGCGGCGAAGAGAGAAGCATGGCAATTGCCAGGATCGCTTGCGTAACGCATCGGCGGTGCCATGTGCGATGAAGTGCAATGGAAGCAGCCCGGTCTTGAACACCATTCATCGTTGTCTCCCGAGAGTGTCATCGAACCTCGGGCGATCGTACCAAACCGCTCGACGTGCACGCCAATCGCCTCGAGATGAACCGAATTTCAGTAGTTGATTGACATGGGTTACCAGGGACCGTAGTGTCTTCCCACCAATTCGTGGGGAAAATCCGCCTTCGTGGGTGACATAGAATTTCTCATTCATTGTGCGGCTGCTCGCCCAGCGGCACCGGGAGTTTTCGGATATGAGTGACGGGCCATTCGTTGTCGGGAAGAACACCAAAGCTCTGTTTTCCCTGAAGATTCATCGAGGCAACGGCATGGCGCTGCTGGCGATGAACTGGAAGAAAGGGAAGCCGCCGGAAGACTTTGTCGGGTTTGCGATCGAGTACAAAGAACCAGGAAAAGATCGATTTCAGGCTGTGTCCAACAGGTTGTCGTTCGATTCGGACAACGGCAAGCCGAAGAAATCCTCCAGTCGGATGGCGCCCATTCAGAAGTGGCGGTGGGTCCATTTTCCGCATGAGAGCAATGCCAAAGGCGAATATCACTATCGCGTCACGCCGGTGTTCATGAACGAGCGGGACGAACTCAGTTACGGCGATCCGCAGGATGCATCCGTCGCGCTGGGGTCTGAGACGATCCCAGGGAAGATGGCCGTCAACTTTACTCGCGGGTTTATTTCCTCACAGGCCTTCGTCGACACGTTCGCAGATTCAGACAAAGGCATGTCAACACTGCTGCCGGCAACAGCAGACAAGGGCTGGAATTTCAAACCGACAAATCCGAAGGCTCAGGAAGCCTACACATGGATGGGCTTCGAAGCCTGGCGCGCAATGCTGCAGCTGCTGGATGAGGCCATTGCCGACAAGAAGGCACAGGTTTCCGTCGTGGCCTACGACTTCAATCATCCGGAGATCACTGAAAAGCTCAGCAAGCTGGGCAAACGTCTTCGTATTATCATCGACGACAGTCCTCCGCATCCGGACAAAGGATCGTCGGAAAACCATCTGGCCGATTTGCTGAAGAAGTCCGCTGGCGCTGGCAATGTGAAGCGACAGCATATGGGCCAGCTGCAGCACAACAAGACGCTGGTCATCAACGGGCCCAAAGTGAAGGCGGCATTGTGCGGATCGACGAACTTCGCATGGCGAGGCTTGTTTGTGCAGAACAATCATGCTGTGGTCGTGCGAGGTGCCAGAGCGATTCAGCCGTTCGTGAAAGCCTTTGAACAATACTGGGCCAGCAATAATCCCGGCGACTTCGGGGATTCTCCGTCAACACTGTGGAATGATCTGGGGCTCACCGGAGTGAAGGCAAAAGTGACGTTCTCGCCGCATTCCCAGGCCCGTCAGGTGCTGCCGGAACTGGCAGACGATATTGCCACCAAGGCGACGTCCAGCATTCTCTATTCGCTGGCCTTTCTGGGGATGTCTCATGGTTCACTGCGAGACGCCATCACGAAAGTCACGGAAGGCAACAAGCTGTTTGTCTACGGCATTGCGGACAAGAAGGTTGGAGGAATCAACCTGCAGAAGACAGACGGCAACATTGCTCCGGTGAATCCGCAGGCACTGACGGCGAAGGATGTCCCGGAACCGTTTAAGTCCGAACCAACCGGCGGCTTTGGAACTCGAATGCACCACAAGTTTGTGGTCATTGACTTCGACAAGCCAACCGCGCGTGTGTACTTCGGGTCCAACAACATGTCACTCACTGCAGACCTGAAGAACGGTGAGAACCTGGTTCTGGTGCAGGATCGGCGAGTCGCCACGGCGTTTATGATCGAAGCACTTCGAATCTTCGATCACTACGAATTCCGCATTGCGGCAACGAAGACCAAAATCGGTAAGCTGTTCCTCGCGAAGCCGCCTCGAAAGAAGGGCGAGAAGCCGTGGTGGGATAAGGACTTCACGGTGAAACATCGCATCAAGGACCGCGAACTGTTTTCCAGCTAGCTGTTCGCCGACGTGTTCTGTCTCATTCACGCGTGATGTGTGCGGAGTGAGCGCTTCGTGTGATGCTGTTTGAAACTTCTTCGAGGAACGAGTCATGGCGAAGGCCAGGGCCATTGCTGCCAAAAACACGGTTCAGTGTGTGCTGGGTGCGGCTGACATGCTGGCACCGATTTTTTCCTATTACTCGATGCCCAAAAGCTGGGACCAGGAGAAATGCCTGCGAGAAGGGATGGAGCATGCATTCTCATTCACGATGCTTCGGGACCAGTTTTATGGCGGCTGGGCTCACGTGTGGAAGGAACCGACGGACGGTCTGTATCACCTGAAACTGACATCACCAACTGTGACGGATGATGTCACGGGGTATGCGGACCTGATTCCTCGTTTCGTGAACGCTGTGTCGCTGGCTCAGAAGGCTATCGCGAGTGTTCCGCAAACGGATGAAATGAAGCAGGGCAACCTGAGATTTCTTCCGCCGTTCGGACTGTCCATGCTGAATGCACGCGGCGTTCTGCTGCTGCATTATCCTCCGGATGAGACGATCACGTATCTGGACTATCTGCATTCCCACACGACCAAACGCTGGGAAGCTCTGCTGATTGCCAATGGGCACCCGGGAGCTGATAACCCTTTGCTCGAATCGATTGTGGACGTTTGCCCTGTGGCCGCGGATGGCGGAACCGAAGGCGGAAATCTCGTCGATGAACTTTGCAGCCATGTGTCTTCGGATCTGACGACCTACGTCGCCGATCTGCTGCTGATGCTGTTGCGCAGCAAGCAGGCGGGCAAAGCGTCCGTCACTCAGCCAATGGTGGCGCTGGGCGCACCTGCTCAGAATTGGCTGATGGACAACTTCAAAGCGCAGGTTCGCGATCAGGCAGGGCGTGCGAAGAGTCTGAAGCCGCACACGGTTCTGAAGCTGAAGCTGCATCCGGATCAGGATCTTGTGACCCCCGTCATTACGATGCCTCATCCCTGTGTTTACTATCGTCATCCTGGGGATCGTACCGAGATGCTGCGGCAGGATCTGATCGGTACTCGCTGGTACGTCAAGATGGCTGCCAATCCGAAAGCCGATCCGCAGAAGGTGCTTGAGGATTCCACGAAGTACTGGAACGCCGCTTCCAACCAGGCCCGATTCCGCAAGGTCGCCCAGGCTCACTCAGCAGAATTCGATAACCTGATGGAAACTGATAAGCCCTGACGGTACGTTCATCAATGTCGTGGAACTCGCCAGAGTTCCCTTCACCCACCAAAACGTAGTGGAACTCGCCAGAGTTCCCGCCCTCCACGAACACCTCGTGGAACTCGCCAGAGTTCCTGCCCTCCACGAACGTCACAGGATCTCTGCCGAGGATCGTCACAGGATCTCTGGTGAGATCCACTACAGATTATTTTGCGGCGTTGCCTGGAGGAACATCGAGGTCCTCCAGTTTGCTGATGGATGCGATTCGTTCGGGCGTCAGGTTGGTTTTTACGAACGGCGGAAGCACCTGGACGTGAAGCTGCAGAAGCCTTCGAGCATCGTCGATCTTCTGATGACGCAGTCGATGTCGAGCAAGTCGGAAGAGCGCATCACCGACGACGGCATCGCGAAAGCCAATGTCAATCCGAGCATTCCCCAGTTCGTAATACCGATCCGGATCCGGTGGCAGATAGTCCAGCATCCGTTCGGCAAACTCCAGCTCTTCTGACTCATGAATAGTGGCGGGCCAGCACAGCAGTCTTGCCAGAAGACGCGCGTAGCGGGGGCGAATGCGTTCGGGAAGCGATGCAGGTTCCGGAAGACGTGAAACGACTTCGCGGGCCACAGCTTTTGGAAAACGATAACGCTGAAAGTAGAAGGATGTGCCATCCGGCTGCTGGACCGCTTCAGCAAGGGACGCAAACAAAATCGCGTAACAGAGGCGGCACTGTGCCAGGCATGTTGAATATGCTGACAGCTGTTCCGACCACTGCCCTGACTCAGCCTTCGCATTCAGAAACGTGATGGCAGAGACATGGTCGACGGGGTAGGGGACTTCGATCGTTTCCCGATGAGTCCTGTGGATCATCCGGCGTCGAAAACCGCAGAGTCCGGATCCGGCAGAAGAGCCGACACAAATCTGGACGGGCGTTGCGCGGTCGTCGGCCAGTTCAATCTCAATGTCGACGACGAAGCGGTTTGCTGTCAGCTGCTGAATCCGTGACTTCACTTTCGGCTGGCTGTTCTTCCCGGCGAATGCATCGCGGTAGAAACTGACCAGCTGATCGGCATACTCCAGATCGTTGACTTCCAGTGATTCCGGAGCGTGTCCGACATTTTCCATCAGCCAGACTCGAGTCTCGGGTCCCGCGACTGAGGCCACTTTCATAGTTCCCGATGGAGGCAGAAGCCGATCGTTGGCTCCGTGCAGCAGCATCAGAGGACAGCTGAGTCGTTTGGCATTTCTGACCGGATCAACTTTTTCGAACACCAGGCTTCGCGCCGCCGTAATGGCCATGGATGTGAGTGCATCAGGATTGGGTCCGAACTGTGAGGCAATCATGTCTTCCGGAACGAAAACGTCCTCAACGGCCACAGCGCCTGCGTTTTTGTCAGCAGCGACGGCGATTGCGAGCACCGATCCCAGCGAAACACCAAACACCCCGATATCCTCGGCGCGGCATTGTTTGGTTTCAACGAGCCAGTCGAACATGGAAGCTGCGTCGGAATACAGCGACAGGCACGACGCTTCTCCTTCGCTGGCACCGAAGCCCTGGTAATCAAATGCCAGCACTCCAAAGCCTGCGTCGTGCAGGATCTGCACATACGGCAGCATGACCGAGATGTTTCCGGTATTGCCGAGGCAAAGCAGGATGGTCTTTGAGTCCTTCGCGGGATTGGCGGAATCAGTTTTTGATCCCGGGCGAAAGTACCACGCACGCAGTTTGCGGTTCGTAGCATTCGGAACAAAGACTTCTTCCGCATCTGCAGAAACCACCTGCGGGCGTTCAAAATCTCCAACCCACGGCAGCAGCACCATTCGACTGAAAGGATCGGTGACATTGCGAGGCACTGGAAGTTGCTGAGCCGTCGCGGTGTTGCAGAGCGCGATCAGCATGCTCAGTCCGATGACGACTTGCGGCATTACCCAACGGCCACCGTGAAGCAGTGCGAAGAACGTGTTGAGCCTCATTATCTGCGTCGCTCCTTCGGCGATGGCGAGCCATGAACCATGGTGACTGGATGTCGGTCCCGACGGACAAATCCACCGCCACTATTTGGTATGTCACCCAAAAAATCAAGGCCTCACCCGGCCGTATTGCAAATCGGGTGTGGTCGCCGCCTTTTGCAGATGCCGACTGCCGGGCGGCACTTCGCGGCCTTGCCGCGGCCAGCAACGATTCTATGTGACAGAGTCTCCAGTGATGACGCGGTGAGAAGGCCCGCGGAGTAGGATGGACGCCCTCGTCCGTCTGCGATTGGTTCTTCAACGTTCTTCACGTCCGGTGTTGCCAGGCTCTGGTGCACTGGAACAGCGACGCTGTCTCATGGGCTTCCGACCGCTGCGCGGCACAGGCTGCACCTGTGCTACCCGGCGCTGGGGTTTGGATTGCTGCCCGTTCATCCACTTGAAGAGTGATGTGAAGTGAAACGCAGACGGCCGAGGGCGGCCATCCTACGATGAATGCGCCAAAGTTTGGTTTGCCGAGGCAAGCGTTGCGGCTTTCAGCCGATCTGTGAGTCCGCTTCGACCAGAATTCGATACGCCTCCTGCCCCGTTTCGGCGGCTCGGAGCTGATCAACAAATCCTTCGCGCTGCAGTATTCGACCGAGTCTCGCCAGGATCTGAAGGTGAGTCGCGGCGTCGCGAGCCAGCACCAGGAAGAACAGGTCCGTCAGAACTCGACGAGGCCCGCCAAAGGGAATGCCTCCGGACGTCCTGCCAAACGCGATCACCGATTGCCCCAGTGCGTCGGGCAGCGGGTTGCGAGGATGAGGAATGGCAACGCCGTTTTCGAATGCCGTCGACATGACGTCTTCGCGGTCCTTGACGGCTTTCAGGATGGCGGCCGGATCCCACACATGCCATGTTCGCCCGGCAAGTTCAATCAGTGCCTGAAGGACCGCCGGCTTTGTTCCCGCATCCAGAGGAATCTCGCAGGTCTCCGGGCTGAGCAGCACCTGAATGGGCGACTGGCTGTCCAGTTCGGTCGACCGCTGTGACTGTTCCAGCTGAGCCAGTCCTTCGTCATCCAGGTCGCGCAGATCCTGTTCGAGCCAGTGAGTGATCTCGATCTCGTTGAATCGCCACTCCCCGCCAATTCGTCGACCAGGGATGACACCGCGCTGAACCAGCTTCTCCACAAGACGCCGATCGCGTCCAAGGAGCTGAACGAGTTCATCGAGAGTCATGAATTCCCGGGACATGGGGCACCTGAGAAAAACGAAGCCAGCACGAAGACTTCATTATTCCCGGCGACTCAGCTCTGACTGCGCCATTTCAGGTAGATTCGCTGGACTTCCCGCAAACAGCACTGCCCATCCACCGCCAGCGTTGCACACCGAGCCTCAGCGGTCTGAGACTTCGCATAAAGTTCACGAATTCGGACGGGAACACCGTCGTTCACATCCGCTTCGATATCGTCCATCGTCAGCCCAAAGCAGGCACACAACGGCGCATCGGGCTTGTACGGATACACCGCGTTGCGTAACTCGGAAACTTGCACGCTTTGTCCAAAGGCGTCGAAGTAGACGACTTCGCACGAATCACTGCCACAGCACCAGGCTCGATCACCCAGCCGCTGCCGATGTTCCGGAAGAACATGAGTATCCAGCGGACCGCGCCCAACCTCCGTCGCCAGGTTTCCACATCGAGGACACGACACGCGCGCATCCGGATCAGGCTCTTTGACAAACGCTTTGTTCAAGTTGTGATTCCTGCAGACCTCGCGGCTCGAAAGCAATCTCGCCGCTTCAGCGACACAGAAGCATACGGGACGGGCTGCTTGCCGTCATCTGATCATAGTACATGGACCCGAAGCTTGCCGGATTGAACCAGAGCCGCCCCGTGTGTTCTGCTCGCAGCTGATACGCGAACGAGTATGTTCCGGCGGTCAGCGATTCGAAGTACAGATCCAGACGATCGTCACGAAGTTCGTGGTACGAGGTGTGCAGGAACTGATCGTTCAGGTGATGTACTTCAAAGCCGGCCGCATGAGGACTCTGAAGCATCAGATATTCAATGTCGCTTTGCAGCGTCACGGTCAGTTCGACCTCGATAATGTCACCCGCGCTGATGGAATCCGTCTCGGCCAGTTCAACGCGATCAGACTTTGATCGCTCATCATTTGTTCCCCCAACATTTGACTTCGAGGATTCGGAACGGACCCGGAAGAAACGTCGTTCAATCCTCAGAGGTCCCTGATCATCGCCGGAAGTAACGGTCGAAGAGAACTCTCGCGAGACCAGTATCGCTTCGAAATCCGGCCCGTTGACTCGCCGAACTTCCACGGTGTGAGGTCCCGGAGTCAGTTTTGTCGCATCAAGCGACAGCTCAGTCCTGCGTCGCAACTCTTCTCCCGTGGCCCGAACTGTTTCAATCGGCTTTCCATCCAGCAGGACGTCGAATTCCGGGGGCGTTGCCGCAGTGTTTCGAGTCTTCAGAAGTTCGATCATCGCTTCAATCACGACGGCCGTGTCACGAGTATTCTCCCAGCTCATTGTCGATCGACGATGCAGCAGCAAGCCACGAACAATCCAGTCGATGTCCGGATCATTCATGTCATTGCGAAGTTTGAGCTGAAGGTAGCGCCCCATCGTTTCGCTGGCACCTTCAAACCAGCCACCTCGACGAATACCAACATTCTGAATCCAGATGGTCTCTGAAGCGGCATCGCGGACCAGAAAGGGTTCCGCCTTCTCCAGGAATTCCCTGACCATGATTTTGTCACCGAGCGACTCCGCGGCAAGCCCGGCCAGCACGATCCCGAGCGAACTGATGTGTTTCGCATCACGGTGAACGGCCTTCAGGATTTCTTCGCACGTTTCCTGAACGTCATGACCCATATCAAAGTTAGCGAGTTCGTGAATCTGCAATGCCACAAAGGTCAGCCAGACATCGGTATCGGTCGCTGTGGCCTGGGAATCGGCCGCAAGCCGAGTCCGACGCTGTGCAAGGTGATTCGTCAGAAAGTGGATCCCTCGCTGATGGCTGTCTGTGAATCTGTCTTCGGTGGACATCGCAAGAAATAAGCCGTAGGCCACCTGAGCTGTCAGGTCGGGACTGCTGACTCCTGGCGTTCCGAACCAGCTCCAGCCGCCATCGATATTCTGGAGTTCTTCCAGTCGGGACCGGCCGGCCTGAAGCATTCTGTGAAACGTCGGCTCATCCGGAAGATCACGAGTTTCGGATGGCCTTCCTTCCTGCCTGAGCCTGGTGCTTTCAAATCGCAGCTGAGGAAACTCATTGGCGGCGTTGTGCGCGAGGGCCAGAGGAACGAACCGGTTGGTTGTCTGTTCCGCGCAGCCATGTGGGTATTCAATCAGAAACGGCAGAGCTTCAAGCACCGAATCAGAGACCGTCGTGCCCCATCGAAGTTCCAGCTGTGATTTGTCGGCAAACCGATCAGCGGGGATGTCGAACGTCATCTTCTGCTGCGGAGTCGAATCTGTGATCGAAGCAAAGCGAGCGGTATTGGACCACTTTCCCCGTGGATTGATGGGGACCGTCAGCTGTGCGGCATCAGCATCTTCGTCTGTCTGTGCCGAGATCGTCAGGTCTGCGTCGCCGAAGCTGTCGGTGACAATGGTCCAGTGGACGATCGCTTCTGCTTTGGGAGCCAGCGTGATGTCCTGAACAGAATTGTTCGGCAGACGAACTCGATCGTTTCCGGTCTTAAGGGATACTCGACAGGTCTTTTCAGTCTCGAGGGAACTGTAAATCGCCGCTGAGATCGTGATTTCATCGCCGCTTGTCAAATGACGGGGCACGTGTGGCCGAATCATGATGTCGCGAGACACCTGCAGATGCTGTTCGACATATCCGACTCGAATCTGGTCATCCTTTGCCCATGCACGAACCTTCCATGTCGTCAGGTTGTCAGGCAAAGTCAACCTGGCCGTCACATGTCCCTCGCGATCCGTCTGCAGATCTGCTGAAAAGAAGGCTGTGTCACGCCATGAACTGCGAAGTCGAGGATCGACAAAAGGGCCAGACGGAAGACTGAGAGTGTTGGCAGAAATTGATGCTGCCGTCGGTTCAGGTAAGGACATGCCTCCGCCCAGGCCGCTCATTCCCGGGCTGATCATCCCGCCGCCACCCATCCCGCCGCCACCAAGTCCGCCGCCACCACCGAAACCACCGCCGGCAGAGTAATGCACTGGATTTCCGGCATATTGCGATCCGAAGAATTGCGCACCGTATGGCCATATCAACTGTCGATCGGTGATCAACAGCGTGTCCGGGAGCCAGTAGCTGAAGAGATCGCGCGATCTCATTCCCTGTGCATAATGGCTCAGGGGGCGGTCATAGAACCTTTGTACGATATCACCTGTTTGAGGTTCCACGACTTGATCGAGGCTCTCATCATACGCAGCTATGACCACATTGACTGCCGCTGGTTTTCCAGAGGAATCAAGGGCCGTCAATTGCAGCTCGACCTCATCACCGGGTTTGTGATGTTGCTGCACAGGCCGAAGTTCAAGATCCAGCCTTTGTCGAACAGGTGGTACAAGGACCTTGCGGACGACACTCGTCATTTCGCCATCCGCCATCATCACGGCTTCGACATAGAAGCCGGGAAAGTCGTCCTGCTTCAACTCGACTGGGACGATCAGTGAATGTCCATCGAGTTGCAGCACCTGAGGATTCTCGACGAAGCCAGCGAATGGCCTCAGGAACAACAGCACTGTTGCATCCTCCGTGGGACCGGAAATCAGCAGATTGATGGTGGATCCGGCTGAGTTTTCAACAAACTCCGTCCGAAGATCGACGTTTGGAATCGGCGAGTCGGGAAGACCGGCTTCCGGCAACACGATGATATTCGTTTCGGCAACAACCCTGGCATCATCCGCCAGTGCAACTCGCAGTTTGATAAGGCCTGGCTGAATCAGCGCCTGAGGGAACGTAACTCGACCGTTCGGGGTCGTTCGAATTTTCCGTGATGCTTCCGCATTCGGAACCAACGACTCTTTTCCATCAGCGCTCATGACAAGCACGTCAACAACACAATCACGTTCGATGGGGTTCCCTGAGATGTCGAGCGTCGCTGCGGTCACCTGAATCGTCTCGTTCTGCCGACAGTAACGGCGATCTGTTTTGACTGAGAGTGCCACAGCCGTCTTAACTGGCAGGGCCAGGGACTGCTTCTCCATACGACGCGTCAGATCCGTCACTTCCACTTCAATCGCGTTGAATCCAACCTTTTGAAGTGTCGCCAGTTGCTGCAGAGTGAGCACACACGTTCCATCGTCCCCGAGTTCAGCGTCACCACGGATCAGTTTGGAGAAATCCTGATCAACAGAGTCAACAGTGAGCTGATTGTCTTCGCTGCCGGGTGACGAGGCTGCTGACCAGGGATCATCATCCCATGGTGGCGCAGCGTGTCTCCGGCTGGTAGCAAACCAGGCATAGCCATTGCCATAGAAACTGTCCCAGCGTTCCAAAGGGAAAGGAAACACGGGTTCAATCTGACCAACGAGCTTCCAGTGCACGTGCCCGGAACTGACCGGCTTCCCGAACAGGTATGACGCTTCCACACGAATCTGCTGCGCCTGACTCGACGGAAGAACGTCGTCGCGGACGAGCTTCACGGAAAACTCCGGCCGTCGATATTCCTCGATGCGAATGGTTGCAACGTCGCCTAACTCCGCTCGCTGAACGGTTGGCTTAATCTCGTAGTCCCCGGTGCGGACATCAATCGGAATTTTCCATTCGGCCGTAAATCCCCGGCTCTCATCATGCTGTCCTTCGATGATAAAACTGTCTTCCTCATGGGCAATCATCACGGCGGCCGGACCCTGTTTCGGAATCAGATCGAGCTCGCCAAACGGTTTGCCTGCCCAAAAATGAATGTGCACCGTGTCGCCGGGGCGATAGACCGTGCGATCTGTGACAATAAACGACTTCGGTCGATCTGCCAGTCGCAACTCAAGATCCTTCGCGGCTCGCTCGTGGCCCGAATCTTCTGAGGAAGGAAGGTATCCTGCAGCGACGATTCGTCCTTCCCTGCGACAAACGATCATGCCATGTCTGCCGCGCTGAATGTCTGCGGGAAGTGTGAACAGACCGTTTTGATCCGTGACCAGCGTTGCAATGATTTCACGATCCTCTGGCGGCTCTGACAGCTTTCGCAGGTAAGCCAGCTCCACTTCCGCATCAGGAATTGCCTTTCCACTGATCCGATCCGCAAGGAATCCGACGTAACCGGATTTGGCCAGTGGCATCAATTGAAACGCCGCGGGTGCCTGCCAGTACAGCCAGCTGTCTTCAACCGCATCCCCTTCTCCGACCGTCAGGACCCAGGCATTCAGTGGTTGCGGCACCGGAATGTCGATCGTGACCGACGTCATCTCATGTTCCGGCAGCGGTGTAAGCGGCACCGACAGTTCTTTCGCCATTGGTGAAAGTAACTGAAGCTTCGTCAGCCCGGCACGTTCGACGTCATCCAGTCGACCACAGCCCTGATACAGTTTTTCAAGGAGTTCCTCTCGCTTGCGCCACGATGATGCAGAGGAATCAGTAGACTCCGGAAGTGCTCCGGCGAGTTGGGTCGTCAGGAGTTTCTCAAGGTCAATTGATTGAAAGCGAAACGTCGCTGAAGTCGCATTTCTGAAGTTCAGTGTGATCGGGAGAGTGCCTTTCTTCACGACGCTCGTGATACCTGGCAAAGCCTCAGAGAGATAAAAATCCTTTTCCGTGCTTAGCAACGCCTGACGTTCCCTTTGGCGAACTGAAAGTTCATTTTCCAGTGCCTTCTGATGCTCCGAATTCGCAGGCTGCGGCATCGAAGCAAGTCGAGATTCGAGCAGCGTGATCTCGGTTTGAAGAGCTTCCGCCACCTGCCGCAGCTGATATCGATTCACACGCATTTGAAGGATGGCCGTGACGGCGTTTCTCCGCTGATCGTCATCGCGTTCCACGATGCGTTGCAATAACACAAACGGATTGATTTCAGGATCCAGCGAGATTCGTTTGGGACCCTCAGGCGTTGGAACGTAAGTCTCCGAATCCGACAGCGATCGGATCTCAGAGACTGGTATTTTCCTTCCAGTGCCAGCACCGGACGAATAGGGTTTCGCGGCATTCGGTTCAGGTGCCCGTTCCGGAAAGCTCTCAGAGATACCCACCAGGGAATCGAGGTGTTCAATCCAGATCATTTCCACTCGGCTGCGTCGCGCCGGATCCAGCTTTGCCGCCTGTTCAAGAGCCCAGTGAAACCGCTCGCGATCTGTTTTGGATTCCTGCCATGAAGCAGGAAGTCGCAGGCCCAGAGGATAGCCCTGATCATCAAGGCGAAGTGACCTTCGATTCTGTGCCCACTCAGCTTCCTCAATGACGACCGGCGCGGGCAATTGCTGCAGGTCTGTGAGTTTGCTCAGATCTCCTGACTGATACCATGCCGATTCCTCAAGCCTGCTGGCAAGACTTTCAAACGCATTCGCCTGATCTATCTGTGTTGCGGAGGCGTCCTGTCGCATCAACTCGATCGCCTCGAGAAGCAACTGGATGCGCCAGACTCGATCGTGCTCCTCGAATGAGACTCTTATCCATTCATCAGAATCAGAATGATCAAAGCCAAAGCCACGATGAATTACGCTTCCGAGACGAAGCCCTTCATTTGACGGCCAATAGCCAAAGTCGACCGACGAAAATTTCGAGTATCCGGCAACAGCCAGTCTGACTTGCCAGTCCTTTGGGTGAGCAGCCAGAGTGCGCTGGCAAAGCTCGAACGTATCATCGTCACTGCTCATTTCGAGGGCGAGACCGAGATCACGCACGAGCAACTCACCCACGTTGTCCGGGTGGCTCAGGATCTGTCGATCCAGTTTCAGGACCCTCTGAGTTCTCTCATCAGACCGATACCGACTGCGTTCTTCTGACACGCGTTGCCGCAGACTCGCGAGAGTTTCGGCAGGAGATGTCGCATTCGTCGAATTCAAAGAATCCTGAGCCAGCACGGCTGCAGATGAAAGAACCAGCCCACACGCGATACTCGCCAGAATCCAGGCGACAGAACACCACTGAGCAGAACGCGGCATTGTGACTCTCCAATCGCGGCCAGGCCTGACAATGACCCGCTGTCAGGGTAACGGGTAAACGCCTTTCCAGCACTGATGTCCTGAAGAATCTACAAAGTTCCAGCCAATCGGCTACGAGTAGCAAGTCTCAGCAGATGATGGCCGGCTTCAGCAGGGGGGCTCCGGTGCAGCGTTTCGGCTAGCGCCTCAGGCTCAGGTGTTTCTTCTCGCGCAGGCGGGAACCCAGTCCTGGGAACACACAGGATCGGCTAGCGCCTCAGGCTCACAGGCGGAAGCGGAATGTTTCGAAGAAGTAGCGTTTGCCCCAGTCGAGCAGCGTTCGGTTTGAGACCATGAACCGAGCTGTGCCTCGCATGCCGGGTCGCATCAGAATGGCGTCGGGCTGGCTGATCGGATGGTCAAAGTGAAGTTCCGCGATGGCTCGATACGACGTGCTGGCCAGTTGCTCCTGTCCCTGCTGGCTGGGCTTCGTCGCCAGCGCGCCGCCGAAGCGCGTGGTCAGTGCTTCCGGTGCCATGACCTCCCCTTTCAGAGAGACCTGCGAAACGATCGTGTCCCAGGTGATGTCTGCCAGATGGTCCAGCTTGATTTCCACTTCCATCGTCTTTGGAAGGTCATCACGATCGGTCTGGTCAATATACAGCACTGCCTGCAGCTTTTCTGACGGTGCAATGCTGACGACTTCCTGACCGGCTTCGATGCTGCATCCGGCATTCCTCGGATCCAGCGGAGTACCGCTCCATGGATCCAGCTTCATCTGTTCCACGTCACTGCGAGGCTGTTCGGGAACGCGCCTGGCCGCAATCAGTGTGCCGTCGATGGGCGCTCGAATCACGCGTTGAGTATTCAGTTTGGCGAGTTCACCGATGGTCTTTTGCAGCTCAAGTGCTTCGGCCAGAGTATCGTTGGCGGAGTTAATGTCATCATTGAGCGTGTACTGGGCCAGTTCTCTGGTTCGGTACGTAAACTCTTTGACTCGCCGCCGCAGATCGTCGTGGCGTTTGACATCATCAGCATGTTCAAGAACCGCGATGACATCGCCCTTGCGAACCGTTGAACCGATTTTGGGCAGCGCAGCGTATTCCTGCGGAGTTGGCAGTCCGACAAAAATGTCCAGCTTTTCAGGAACAAAGATCGGCTTGGAAGGATCAGCCGGATTCGCATTCGGCTGAATTCCCCGTCGGGCACGATCCTGAAGTTCTGCCATCGACGCGTACCATGTCTCATATTCCGATGGCAGAACAATGCGGCCTGTTGTGGGAGCCGGAACTAGAACGACTCCCTGCGGTTCGAGCACGCACGGGGCTTCGTGGTACCAGGGAATTGGAATCGAGACGGCCAGCCAGACGACGCAGCCCAGCAGGATCAGTGAGATGGCAATCTTGGGTTTGCTCATGGGTTCCATCCTGGGAGTTGCAA
>VFQT010000828.1_pt1 | contig 41869 bp, 24 predicted proteins | sample 3512381 | NCBI WGS metagenome assembly VFQT01 (sample SAMN10412376, study PRJNA504923) | tailings metagenome | isolation source: Relicate 2 Philex TSF3 active mining site | place: Philippines: Tuba, Benguet | collected 2017-08-29 | reverse complement strand
CAGCACCCGTGGGCTCCCGCCCACGGCTCGCCTGATTGCCAACAACGCACACACGCCACACAGGCGAGCCGGGTACGGAAGTGCCCGGGTGCCGCGGCACGGAGGCCGCCAAACCGCAAAACACAACAAAACGCAACCACACCCAGCACCCGTGGGCTTCCGCCCACGGCTCGCCTGATCAACGCCGAACACGCAGCCCCCTCAGGCCACACTCAGCCCCCTTCAGGCGAGCCGGGCACGGAAGTGCCCGGGTGCCGCCCCCCAAACGCCGCATGCACGCCGACGCGACGCAAAAACGCAACCGAACGCGATCGATGCCAAACACCCGTGGGCTTCCGCCCACGGCTCGCCAATCAACGGCTCGCCAAGCAACGGCTCGCCTGGTCACCCTGATGCGCCCGAATCACATGCAACTCACTCAAAAACAATTTTTCGCCGCATTCGCGGCGAAATGGTAAAAGGGTAAAATCGCAAAACCGCAAAGCGACAAATCACAAGATCGCTGACCGCTACTTGGTCCTGGAGATCCGAAAACCGTAGTAGTTGTAACGGTAGACGGGCGAGTTGTAGTCGCGGCTCGCACACCGGAGGCTGCCCGGGTTGTAGTAGTAGAACGAGCCGCCCCGCAACACGCGACTGGTCTCGGCTACCTCTTCGTTCGTCGTATCAAAACGATCCCAGCACCACTCCCACACGTTCCCGTGCATGTCACTCAGGCCCCAGCGATTTGGACGCAGGCTGCCACACGCCAGCGGTTCTGTCTTGCTATTCCATCGCGCAAACAGATCCAGTGCATCCCGCGACCTGCCAAAACTGTAATCCACAGAACTCAAGGCCCGACAGGCATACTCCCACTCCCGCTCCGTCGGCAAACGATAACCCCCGCCTGCCGGATTCGGAATCGAAGGAAACTTCGCACCGCCTTTAAGCTCTCCCGTCGCCCAGTCGTACTGCCCCTCATCGAACTCATAATACTTCGGTAACCCGTGCTGCACACTCAGTCGATTGCAGTACAGCAGTGTGTCATACCAGTTGACCTCCCTCACGGGATGGCGTCCATCTGTTGCTGCAATTTTAGACGTCTCCTGCTGCCACTCCGGACAAACCGCCTGAAACTGCTCCCGACTGACTTCACGATCCGACATCCAGAATTCCCCCACGCTCTCCCGGTCCGCTGCAGTCCACTGCTGCGAATCCTCATCGCCCGGATTCTTCTCCTCATCATCCGCCACGGCGCCCAGCCTGAACTCCGGAACCCTGGGAATCCGCAACATTGTCAATCCTGCTGCAGTCCCGGCCTGCCCCGTCACATACCAGTCACGTTTCCCCGCTTCCGCGTCCCCTCCATCGCGATCCGCAGTCATCGCATCCAGACTTTTTGAGGGCACGCCCTGCTGCAGCAACGCCCACCGCGCGGCACTGTGTGTCCCGCAGTCCCCCGCCGTGCGATACAGCTCCTCCAGTGTGGCTCGCGCCGCCACACCACTCCCCTGCAATCCTCCCAGCACCAGACACAGCACATATCGCGTCGCAGGCCGTACCCGCGACTGGTCACGCAGCACCACGCTCAGCCACGACACATCAATCGGGATTTTTGCCAGATCCACCATCAGTACTGTCGCATCTGACGGATCATCCTTTGCCGCACAATAACTGTCCAGGCGTGTCGTTTCACCCAGCGCCACCCCCAGCATCAGCCACCGCAGCTCCAACTGACGATCTCCATCATTGACCGCCAGCTGCAGCTGCTGCTCCACATACTGCCCGGTATCCCGCCCCAGTGACTGCAGCAGCGCCGCCAACGACCGCGACAGCATATCAAATTCCAAAGCGTCCAGCCGCCCTGCCTCTGTCCCCAGAAACGTCAGCAGTTCGTCAGTCGGAACATACCTTGCGAGCCCGTATGCCGCATGCAGCCGCTCACGCTGCTGCACTGCATCCGTGCCCTGCCGCTGAAATGCCTTCCGCAGTTCCGGCAGCGCCACCTCGCGATACTTCAGCAGATCCTCCTGAAATGCCGCAGGACTGGCCAGAAATCGCGTTGCAAAATTCTTCCCCTCAGCCTGCCACGCCGACCGACTGCGTTCCCACAGCAGCAAACCGGCCAGCAGCAAACCCAACGTCCCCCACACCAGCAGACGATTGCGATGCCGTCTTTTGTTCGCATCCAGCTGCTCGCGGCTGCGTTTCAGGAATTCCGTCGCCCGCTCAAAACTGCCGGGCCGCAACCCTTCACCCCACGCCGGACGCGGCGCAAAAACCCGCCACCACGACTCCAGAAAACTGAGTTCCGGATCCTGCATCAAACCGGCCGTCCCCTCGCCCTCCGCCGCTTCCACCAGCCGCCGATACCGCCGCCGCGACTGCTCTTCGTCGTCCAGCCACGTCTGCGAAAGTTTCCCCCACTGCCGAATCAAAGCCTCATGGCTGATGTCCAGCAGACTTTCCGCCGTCAGCTGCCCGACCTTGTCCACCGCAGGCACAAGAAAACTGCGGTCCGGTCGCCGAAAATGCTCCACCACCCACACCACATCCGCCACTGCCGCCTCCAGCGACTGCCCGTCCCGCCGCACAATCTCCGCAACTCCCGACAACAGCCGCGGACTGCGAATCAGCTGGCCCCCGCTGCCACGCTCCGCCAGACTGCGAAACAACAGCTCCGCCACCCGCTGAGCCGCCACGCCCGACAGCTGATCATCACGTCCCCGGCCCAGTTCCCTGTACACTTCATCCAGATGCCCCGACAGAATATTGCCCTGTGCCGCAGACCCGGCCACCAGCCCGCCGGAATCACGGTACTGCTGCAGCGTCAGAGTCAGCCCGGTCCCGCTGGCCACCGCAGCCCGCTGCATCCGCTCGTCCTGCTGATGCCACAGCCGCGACAAAGCATGCTGGATCAGCGGCAGCTGGTCCGAATTGGCCCCCGCATCATTCACCAGCTGCGCCGCCAGATCATCCTCCACCAAATCCCCCGCACCCAGCGCCGGCAGCTGAATCGCCTCCCGCAGCTGCGCGCGTGTCAGCCGCGGACACAAAAACTGACTGTCATTCAACGCCTCCGGCAGCCCCGGAAAGACTGCACACTGCCCCAGAAAATCCGAACGCATCGTCAGCAGCACATACACCGGCACCGAACGATCCGCAGCAGTCGCCAGCAGCAGATTCACAAACGCCAGTGCCTCATCCGGATCACGCTGCTGAAACCGAAACACCTCCTCAAACTGATCGGCCAGAATCACCACGTTGGTGTACCGCGGCAGCTGCTTCGCCTGCAGCAGCTTCACCAGCGACACATCACTCTGACGCAATGTTGCCGCCAGCAGAGCCGCAGCTTCCGCTGTCGCAGCGTCGCCAGCTGCAAACACACCCGACTCCAGCAGTGCCTCAGCCAGATTGAACAGCGGTGCATCGCCAGGCTTCATGTCCACGACATACCATGAAGACCCCAGCTGCCCCATCAGCCCGGATTCCAGAGCCGGCAGCACACCCGCCCGAATCAGTGACGATTTGCCGCAGCCCGAAGAACCCACCACTCCCAGAAACTGATGCGTTTTCAGACGCAGCAGGATCTCGTCAATTTGCGCATTCCTGCCAAAAAACAGCAGGTCCTCGTCCTTCCGAAAGGGCCGCAGGCCCGGATAAGGACACACTCGTTCCAACTGCGTCTGTGTCTGCTGCTGGCTCATACGACACCTCCCGCCCGCAGAGACAGCACCCAGTCCCGCAGCTGTCGCTCCGCATCCCCCTGCAGCAGATCAATCGTCCTCATTCCCGGAAAGGCCACACCAGGCCGCGGCTTCCCCGGCGGTTCGCCACAGCAGATGGCCACCGCCGGCTGCGACCGCGGTGGCTGCTGCTGCTTCCGCCGCGGCAGCACAGTCGGCAGCGTGCGAAACTGCCGCCGCAGCCACTCCGCCGAAATCTGCCCGTAAAAATAAATCAGCCCGTCACTCTCCAGCAATCCGGCGTCCAGCTCCCGACGAATCTCTTCCGGAGTCCCCTCCAGCAGCGGGGTAAACGGGATACAGTTCAGATTCGCCAGCAGCTGCAACAGCTGCTCAGCCTGAGACAGATCCTCCGGACCGGCATTGATAAAGATCTGCGGCATCACACCTGACTGCTCAGCAGACTGCTCCGGCAATCGCGATGCCGGTGGCGGTGCCGGCTGAATCACGGTCCGCTTCACCTCCGCCTTGAATTCCTCCAGCGGCCCCGCAATCACTCCGGCACCCGCCGCCAGCTGCTGCAGCGCCGGCTGCTCCGCCAGCAGCGGCAGCAGAGCCGGACTGCGCCACTGCAGCAGATGCAGCGAACCACTGCCCGGTCGCTCCGCCTGCCGCTGCCGTCCTGTCCGCTGCACCGCAACCTCAGCCGCCAGCGCCGCCTGCTCCAGCACCAGCCCCGCCGCACTGTCCTGAAACTCACGCCCGGGAAACATCCCCAACAGCTGCACGAAACCGTCAGACTGCTGCAGCAGCGGCTCAGCCTGCTGCCGCCATGCCGCCACTGTCTCAGCCGGACTGGACACTCGCAGCACCCGATACTGATTGTCCTCCAGATACTGCTGCACCTGCCGTCGCTGAGTCTGCAGGTCATCACTGGTTTCCGCCAGAAACACCGTCAGCCCCGCCGCAGCAGGTGTGGTGGCTGCCGACACTGCCGGAGATCCGGACGCTGCCGTGGCACCACCAGTACCCCGCAGCTCAGCCGACGCCGCAGGCCCGCCGGACCCTGCTGACAGTCGCTGCAGCTCGCGGAGTTCCAGGTTCATCTCGCGAGCCAGTGCAGCCACAGCATCATAGTACGACGGATGCTGCTTCGGCGATGGCTCAGGATAACCCATGACTCGCGGCCGACCCGTCTCAGTCAATTCGAAAAATGGATATGTCAGATGTCCGTCGAACATCTGCCGCCGCTGCGGTTCCGCCAAATGCCCCAAATCGACCACGAAAATTCGTGAATTTGATCGCTGCTGCTTTGCCGCCGCTTCTCTGAACCACCTGAGCTCGCGAGTACACCAATCCGACGCCAGATACCCGTTTGTCAGCACCAGCACAAAACAGGCGGTCGACTGCAGCGCCTCGCGGATCTTCGCCTCCAGCGGCGAATTCCGCTGCAGGTCCTGACGATCCCAGAACGCATCCAGCCGCCCGGCCCGGCCAATTTCCTGGCTCAGCAGCGTGTCCAGCGAACGCACCAGGTTCGTCACCCAGCCGGTTTCCACACCGGCCGGCTTCATGTCATCCACGACGGCATAACTGATGAAATAGTCGTGCCTGAATTCATTCAAAAACGCCATAAGTCACGGGTTCCGGAGAATAACGAGTCTGTTGGCGAGCCGGCCGTCACTGTACCCCGATTCGCTCGCAGCGATTCAAAAACTGCGAGACCCCCAGGCAGTCCCGGCAATAGTGGTGTCCGGATCGCCCGTCAGTATCGCTGCGTCCGCAGCGACAATCAACCCGAAGCCCCCTGCAATACATCCAAATCCGTCCCGGGTTCTGCGCGTCAACCACTCGCCTGCTGACAGCCACCACACGCACCCGGAATTTGCAAGGGGCCACGAGATGCGATCATCATTCTGCGACAGTTTCGAACGATCAGACGTTGTCGAAACCTTACCAGTTATAGCGATTTTCGCTGCTGTAGTGAGGACCTCAACCATTCCCTGCAGTCTGCTGTGCTTCCCACCGGATTACACTTTCCTCCGCCCCCGCTGCCCGTCAGCCTGAAATGCTCTCCTGAATTCACGTTGAAAATTCGTTTCATCGAACTCGCACAGGCAGGCTCGGCATGAGTGATCAGCAATCTTCCCGCCTGCTGTCATTTAATTTTGCCGCGATACTCGCGTTCGTGCTCAGCCTCGTCGGGATTGACGCCATTCCTGACACGAAACGTTCCCCTGAAGCACAAGTGGTGTCCGCCCCAGTGGCACAAACAAACACTCAGGCCGACCCCCAAAATCAAAAACGCCAGGAATTCGCCACGGAACTGCCCACATTTCCGAATGTCCGCACCGAAATCGCCGGTCGCTGGGCCGACCCGTTCAAGGGACGCAAACGTGAACTAACACCAATTAACAGCGCGGTCGCCAGCAACCAGTCGAATGACAATCCCTACCAGCAGTTCCAGGAGTACCTGAAAGGCCTGCTTTGTGGCACGAACTTCACAATCCTGCCGATTCAGCTGGATTCGGGCAATCTGCCCAGCCAGGTGGAAACGCGGGTTAACACCCGCCATGCCGTGGAATATGCCCTTGCCACCGCCGGTTACGAGATGGATTACGAAGACCGCATGTCTTATGTCAGCCCCTGCTGGAAAGTCTGGTTTGGCGGGGCATTCCGTGAATATCGCGGCGAACTGCCCATCAAGCTTTACAGCCGCAGGACCGCCAAAAAAACCGCGCAAACAGAAGGCTGTGTTCAATCAAATCTCTCCTCAGAATACCTGCTTGTCTGCTGGATTGACAACCAACTGCTGGGCACCAAACGTATCCAGACACTTACCACAATGCTCGAGAACTTTGTCAGCCCCCAGGTGCTGCAACGCAGTCGTGTACGTTTCATCGGACCCTCGTATTCGTCAGAGGTCAACGAGGTTCAGCTGGAGACCGAAGTCTGGAAACAAGAAGACCGCCCGACGGGTGTGTGGTGCTCCTCTGAACTCACTCGCTTGTGTAACGACTTCCGCGCAATTTCTCCGTGGGCGACCAGCCCGCCCGCACAGACCATCCCCCTCGGCGACACCGCGACCGACTCAACACAAACCCTTACATGCACCATGGCCACCGACAAACGCCTCGCCCAGGCCCTTGTCACGGAACTGACAATTCGCCGCCGACAGTATGGTCACGTGCTGATCGTTCGCGAAGCCGGCTCCGGCAGCCCTGATAGCCTGTCGCAGGAAATCGCTCAGAATCTGCAGGCAATCCTGCCCCCCCAGCGTGAGCCCGGCCCGGCGACACTCACATACCTAAAAAACATCGCATTCGGTGAAAATGGCAAAAACATCTCCAGGGACAACCCAGCCCTTGATGACTACTTTCAGAGGCAGTTGGCGAATGTCACACAGAACAGGGGTTTCAGCGGAGACGACGTCTCGGCGGTCTTCGTAATTGGCAACGACACTCAGGATAAATTGACGATCCTCAAGAATCTCAAGCCGCTGTTTTCGAACGCCACATTTTTCACTCACGACCTTCACTACAACTTTTACAATCCCGATAATCTTCCGACCACCCGAGGCCTTGTAGTGGGGTCGAGGGGAACTCTCAGTGTTGACGACGAACACTCACAAATAAACGCCACAGGTATACCACCTGGAATTGTGTTTCGAGACTGCTACCAGAAAGCCACCTATCAGGCCGTGCTGTCCTTAACTGCTCAGAATTCAACAATTTCAGACCCGTTGGGAACTATCACACTTTATGAGATTGGATTCAATGGCCCCTATCTCCTCAGCACACCGTTCGCGTGGACACGACCGGCTCGAGTGTTTGGTATCGCGGCAGGTCTTCTGCTGACTCTCGCCGTTATAGCTTTTGTCCGGAACGAAGGAGGACGATTCCATCTACTGCCAAAACTCAGCAATTACCTCACGTACGGCATTTCCGAATTTCGCTCATTCCTGTTGTTTCTCTCCCCGGTTGATGCCAAATCTCAGACAGCACTGGCCAAAACAACAAAGAAACAGAACACGAATGACACAGTCGCGTTGCACCTGTTCCTCAGCATATTTGATCTGCGAGCAGAATTAGGAATCGCCGGAGTCTGCACACTGTCGGTTTGGAGGTGCTATCTGCACAACTCAATCCACGGCGCAATCAGCACTCTGATCGGGTTTACCTTCATTCCATTGACGTTGGTAATGGTCACACGCTCCCTCATCACACTTTGGCCGCGTAACACACCATCCGCCCCGGGGCGTGCCCCGAACGTGGCCATCTCTCCAATCGCGGAACACAACCTGTTCAAACTCTGGCTTCACGCCTTCATACTCATCTGCGTCTACTACACCTGTGTGGACGCACAAACAGGCATTCCACTGATCGAAGAACCATTTACGCTGACCTCCGGAATTAGTTCCTGGCCAGTTCTGGCAGGTCTGTTCACCGTGATTGGCTTTCTTGCCTTCTGGCTGCGGAACACCTGGCGACGTTCGAGGACCACTTTGGAAATTCTTCTGACTGCAAGCTCAACACCCCGCAGCAGTTCTGCTGATAAGACATCCATGTCGACCCTGTTCAGTCACCTGCAGGAAGTGGCTTCAGCAGAGTGCTCGCCTGCATTTTCCGGGGACCAACCGTTGCCCGATTCCTGCGTCGCTGTAGAAGACCGACTTCAGGTTGCAGTTCGAATTGCGATGCTGGGACTGCTGATACTGTTTGCCTCCAGTCAGTACCACAGTCCCCACAATTGGCTTGTCAACTGGGGGTTGCTGCCACTTCCTCCAACCCGCGGCTCCGTTCTTCTGGCATCAATCACCCTTTTGAGCACTCTGGGGTTGCTGTTGACGCTGAATGCCTGCCTCAGTGGACTTATTCAAGTGCGACTTCTGCTTAGCTATATCAGCCAAAAGCAGTCCGAATGCATAAAATTACCGCAGCGCCTGTCCGACACCGAAACCCTGCCACGGGATGTTCAGGAGTGCCACAAACTCTGCCTTTTCATCCAGGACAGTACCTCGGAAACAATCCGCCATTCGCTCCGTAATCCTGCACTGCTCCTGCTCGCATATTCCTGCTGCAGATTACCAGTTCTCGAGTCATGGGCTGCCAGCACAAACACCATCCTGCTTATCGCCGGTATCCCCACGATCATCGCAGTGACCCTCGCCCTGCAACTTCGCTTCTCGAGCAATAAAGTCAGAAGCCTGATCATTGCCTGGCTTGAGTCAAAGGAAATGCCCGATTGGAAATCTGCTCCGACACCCAGCGATTCAGAAAATGATACTGCCAGGCAACGAACTTCCGCTGCCATAAAAACATGCCGCGCTCAAATCCTTGCCCTGAATCAGGGCGCTTTCAGCAATATCTGGCAGGACCCGATCCTGGGTACCGTCTTTTTCCTCGCCACAGCCCTCGGCTCCTCGCAAGGGTTCAACCCCATCACCTTCCTGCTGAACTTTATCCCCGGCTGACAGCCTCAGCGTCCCTTGCTCAGGCCCCCCAGCAGGCCACTGAAGGGATTCATGCTCTTCTTTGCCTGCGGTTCACCGCCCAGTTTGGCCCGACCGGCGGTGCCGGCACCGGTCGCTTTCGCAGCTCCCGCTGGTACGTTTGCTGCTGGTGCTGCAGCCGGAGCCTTAACAGCGGGCGTCTGAGCCCGCTTCAGTTCGTCCAGCTGCCGCTGCAGTTCTTCAATCTGCGCCGCCTGCTGTCGCAGCTGCCGGGCTTCCGCTGACACTCGAACTTCCCCTTCGGCGGCAGAAATCTGCCGCACCGGTCGAGCCACCACGGTGGGAACGTCCACCGGCTGTTCGGCTGACTCCTGTTCCAGCTGCGGCTCCTGCTCCACCTGCCGCGGGCGAGCCGCCGGGCGAACGGTGGCGGGTGCAGCCGGCGCTGCCGCCGGCATGGCGGGCACGGCCTGCGACCGCTGCTGCTGCTGTGCTGCAGCCGCATTTGCCTGCACCTGCACCTGTACCAATTGCGTCACGGCCTGCTGCAGCACCGCCATCTGCGCCTCCAGGCGGGCCACCTGAGCATCACTGGTTGCGCCGTTCTGCGTCAGACAGCCCTCACGAGGCACCGCCGGAACACACGGCGGATTGCAACGCGGGGCGTCCTCTGCAGCAGGCGTCTGAAACGGTGCAGCCTCAGGTTCCGCTGGTCGATTCAACGGTGCGCTTTCGTCGTCCCCGGATGGCGTCATCTCAAATCGCTGCAGGGCCTGCCGTGAAAACGGTGCGGTCGCTTCATCAGTGTGCATCACCGGATCCCGCCGTACTCGGGCTATCGAAGGCAATTGCAGAGCGGGAAGTGAGAGCGTCAAAGCGGGTAAGCGGAACTTTCCCAATTCGAATTCCAGCGTGTTTGCCTCACCACGCACCACTCCCGTTGGCTGCGGCGTCTGAAAGGCTCCTGATTCAGGTTCACCAATCGGCGATGACTCAGTGTCTCCTGCCTTCGGTCGACTGCAATCAACCTGTCGTCGGCCGCCGCTAACTGACTGCGGCGCTGCCGCTGCTGTTCCGCCCAACGCTGCCGACACAATTAAAACGGTCAGTAAACGCGACATGTCAGTGGCTCCATCCCCTGCAAATTGCTGCGTAAAGCACCCTGTGTCATCGAGGCCGATCAAAGAAAACCCAAGCGAGTCCAGGGTGAGTGCATCCTGCACCTTAACAACTCAGTAATCTCCGCCTTGCGGGCCTCCGACACCGGCAGACGGAGGTGCGGCTTCGCCGGCGCCAATCGCAGCCGGTGGTAACGCCTCGTTTGGCAGGGCGGCAGGGCTCTTAATTCGGTCGGCAATCCTCTCTAGGAGGAGCGTATTGTTTGTCAGGTCCCGCTCCTGACGCGACTGCGATTCCGCCAGTTTTTCCACGAGAAGCGTCAACCCATTAAGGTCGCTCTCCAGCCTCGACAGTCGCAACTCAGTCCTGCCACCGACGGAGCCTGCACCGTCAATTCCTTCGTCAGCCTGTGTTTCAGCCCCAACACCCCCGGTTCGCTTGTTCCGAAAACGTGCAGACTCAGTGTCGCCGGGAGCATCAGGGTTGGCGAAACCTGCCAGACGAGCAGGCAGACTGACCGCAGTGGCCCCGCGTGGCGGTTCCTTGCAGGCAAAACATGAAAGCAGATGTTTTTTTTCCCGCGGCTTCTTTTTTCCACAATCCGGGCAACACGCTCGATCGCAGTCGCAATCTTGGTCGGGTTCACAAAAGAGCGGGAAGATGCAGCGATTAACGCGGACTTGATTCCGCTCGGCACAGTTATCATCGGCTGAAACAACTGTCATGCTGCCAGCCAGTACCGAGACAGTGAACAGACCACTCCGCAAAAAATTTCCGCAAAGTCTCATCAGCGCCTCCCTGCGCAAGCCACGTGTGCCAACCCACCTGGGTTACCTTTCGGCAGAGTTTCTTTGAAGACTGACCCAGCACACAGGAGGAACCAACGAATTTGTTTCCCGAGGCCCCTCCTGCATCGTGCATTCCACATACTGGTCACAACTGTGCCAACCTGCAAAAATTGCCAAGCCCACTACTCCGGCATTTTCCGCAACTCTCGTTCAAGTTGTTCCCGATGCAGTATCGACCGGTACTCCTCAAGCTTCACTTCTTCAATTTCAACAATCTTGGCCTGTCGCGATTTCAATCGGTCAATAGCGGCTCTGCGTTCAGCGACCAGTTTTTCCACCTGCAGGGCTTCCCCCAGATCCTCTGCAAACTCTGCCCTCTGTTTCTCATCCCCTGTCAGCAGCAGGTCTTTCGCCTGCACCAATTCATCGTGTTCCGGATCATTCAGCGAAGCTGACTCCGCTCCGCTGCGGGCGAATAGTTGCCCAACCAGCTGTGCTCCAGCCCCCACCTTCTGCATCGGGGTGGCGACGGGATTTGCCAACGTGGCGATTGCAGCCGGATTTGCTGCAATCTCAAGAAGCCTCCTTGCAAGCTTGCGAGCCCGCTCTCTCCGGAATTCGAGGTTCTGCCGATCATCCAGCACGTCGACAACCCGTAAAGTCTGATTTGCAGGGCCAGGAACTATTTGTGTTGCAGGAGACAACACGCTGTTTGGGTCCAAACCAAGAAGCAGGCAAGTACGTACCATGGACTCCCGGCGAGTTACAGCATCAATGGCGGATGCCGAAGAAGGGGTGGCTGCAGCAACAGGGGGTGTCGCAGGAGAAGGCGGAGACGGGTTTCCAGGAGGCACCTGCGGTGCCGACCTGCCACTAAATCCAAACGGATCCGCCGGATTCTGCCCGCCTCCCGTGGCAGTTTGAGCCAAACACGAGGACTGGCTGACCATACAAATCACTACCGAAAGTATAAACTCATGGCTCATGATTACCTCCCCTTCAACAAAATTGATCCAGTGTTCCTGGACTTCAATCTGAACTGCAGTTTCCAAAAAGCAAATCTGTTTTTTGCGGCATTCAGCATTGACCACCCTTGACTGCTACCCGCGCCTCAGATAGCCTCCGACCGGCACAATTTACCCTGCCATGGTGAATTTTCAGCAACCCAATGAGGTCACCAAGTCGTGGCAAAGAAGATTCCGAAGAAGGCTGCAGGCAAGCCAGCAAAGGCGACGCATTCAATCGCCAGGGTAAAAGCCAAAGTTGACCGCAAGAAGAGTACCGCTGCATCATCGGCAACAGGTAAGTCTACTAAGAAAACGACTGTCAAGAAACCCATTGCCCCGAAAAAGCGGTTCACGCCTGTATCCGGAGACGTCTCAGGTCAAACCCTCAACACTGGCGTTCTGCCGTTATTCAATCGTCCGGCGAAACGCAAGCTTGGGATCCTTCCTGATGGTCATGACGATAGAACGCCGATCCGTCCGGACACTTCTGGAAAATACCTTGCCCCCTACAATCTGCTTTGCCAACTCGTCATAACTTTCCCGGGCGGTCAAGAAGTGGGAACGGGGTGGTTCGGGGGCCCCGGAACGCTGTTCACAGCAGGACACTGTGTTTATTCCCGCAAACTTCGTGGCAAGGCACTGTCCATTTCGGTTTGGTTGCCGTCCACGAACAAGTACATATGGGCGACGGCTTGGGGTTCCACCCACGAATGGCTGTCCGCTGGTTCCGAGGTCGCAGATTTCGGGTTTGTTAAGATTCCCGTCCGTTCCCCGTCATTCTTTCGTTATGGCGACTTCGCGGCAGATCAGCTCCGAAGTAAGCAGATTTACATCATTGGATACCCTAATGACAACAGCCAGCAGGTGAATGGGCCAGCACTCTGGGGCCAGGCGGGATACCTTGATGTTGTGAAACCTCGCCAACTCTTTTACAAAGTTGATACCGGTGGCGGTCAGAGCGGTTCACCGGTATTTTGCTGGGACGACAAATCGGGGTTACCCGTGGCCGTGGGAATACATAACTACGGCAGTGAAGCGATGAATACTAACTACGCAACGCGAATTACAGCAGAAATTGTGAAACAACTGAACTCATGGAACGTTTGACGGTCCGGGAACCAGCGTCACTCAGTAACCGGCATCCTGATGCAGAGTGTCCCCCCTCTCACCCAAACAATTCCCGGTCCCGGATCTTCACCTTGTCCGAGTACCAGTCCGACCACCACGGACGCTCTGACTTCGTCGCCGGGGCCGGCTTCAACTGCAGCACCTTCTGCGCCGTTTCCGCCTGCTGCTGCTTCACCCGAAACTGATAGTGATCGAAAATTCGCAGCGCCTCAATCGCAAACGATGTCGCCACACGACGATCACGCACCAGCAACAAATTCTCGCCGTTCTTCTCGTCCGCTGCCTTCGAAAAATTGTACGAACCAAAGTACACACGAGCCGTCGGCTTGTCAAAATCCAGCACCACAAACTTGTGATGCATCCGGACACCGGATCCCCCCGATGCCTCCGAATGAAATGGCTCAGGGGCTGACTTCTGCAATTGTGCTGTGCCAATCACTTCAACAATCCCGTCCGGCCCCTGCAACACCACGCCCCCCGCCAGGTGCTTCACAGGCTTGTCCGAAATCCCGCAACAAAACATCCCGCGTTTCCTGCCCAGACCCGCGATCGCCTCACTGATCACGCCCTCCGTCTGATACAAAAACGCCAGCGAAAACAACACACTCGACGTCGCCGCGGAAATGTCCGCAGCTATCTCCGATAACACCGTATTCTGCTGCGAATGCGGCGAAAATGTGACTCGCGCATCAATTCCCCGCAGCTTCAGATCATTCCATTCCGCTGAATCCGTCGCGTTGAACGCCTTCACCTTCCCGTCCGGATTAGTGAAATACCGCTCCGCCGCAGACGCAAATACCTTCACCGCCGCACGACCACGCAGCACCACCAGATGATTGTTCTGCACATACAGGCCACGCCACGAATGATTCGTGGAACCGCACACGCACACCGGTTTCTTTCCGTCCACCACCAGCATCTTGTTGTGCTGCAGCCCCCCCATGTGATGCCGCACCACATTGGCCGCGCCCGCCGTCCGCTCCAGACGAGCTGCCGCCTGGGATTCGGGCGAATCCGCTGCGCCGTGCGTTTTGTCATCGTCAATCACAATCTTCAGCCGCTTTCCCAGCCGACAATATCGCTCCACAAGACTAGGCTCATTCAAATCGAACAGCACCGCATACACCTGCGCTGTCGGATCCGCAATCGCCTCGTCCAGCACCTGCAGCAGCACCTCTCGCGCTTCAAATCCCATCCACTCCAGCGCACCGGCAGCGTCCGCATGAGTCGGCTTGAACTGCAGCCCGTCCTCCGCACGCGACGGCAGCAACTTCCGGACAGCCTCGTTCCCGCCATAACGATCCACAAACGCCTGCGATGACACAAACCCCCGAGTAAAACTGATGTTCATTCGCCCCGGCCACGTTTCACGACGCAGTTCCAGCGCCGCCGTCTGCGGCTCACCCTCACTCAGCTCGCCACGACTGTTCATGAACATCGGAGTTACCCGATAAACAAATTGGCCCTCCAGATGCGCGTTGCGAGGAAAATGCACCCAGCGAAACAACTGAATCGGTGACATCTTTGATGACAAAGTCTGCGAATTCACACTGCCGTCAAAACCCGGAAACGCCAAACGATTTCGCACCGCAAAAAATCGGTCCCCACCCGGTTCCCGATACTCAATCGCAAACCCCACAAAATCACGCGACGGCGTCCCCTGCTTCCAGTTCATCCCCAACAGCACCATGCCGTCACCACGGTGCACCCGCAGTGAAAACAATGCTGCCGAATTACTGCCCTCAGCCTGAAATGCGTCAGCCATATTCAACTCCTTCTGCTGTCAGCAAAACCTGCCCAATTCCCGCTGAACGAGGGTCACTTCGGTGCCCCGCGATCATCCGTCAGAAATGTCTGTGACTGAAAAGCAAAGAAAAACGCCCGCCAGCGATCCCCCGGATACGAAATCACCAGCGCCCCGTCCTGATACACCCCGTTGTCCTTCGCATACTTGCCGGAATTCCCCTGATTCATGTGGATATCGTGAATCCCATTGCCCGGACGAAAACCAAAATACTGATCCGCACGCTTCAGCTCCGGACCCCATTTCTCGCCAAAAGCATAGATCATCGATCCGGCCACCGACATGGCCTTCACAACCGCATCCTCCAGTTTGTCCTTCAGATCATTGTCCACGCCCGGCGCATCGGGCGGGACCGGCACCATCTTCTTCACGTTAACAATGCCACTGCGGACATAATCCAAAGCCAGTCCGCCTGCCTTCGATGGCAAGGCCCGATAGCCCTCAGGCAACTTTTGCAGCTTCGCACGCCACTCCGCCGGTAACGACGTCGTCGTTTGAAACAACACAATCGAGGGCGAATTCGGCGAGGCCGACAGAACGTTTACCGCCACTCGATCCAGCGTCGTCTCAGCCTTCAGCAGCAGTTGATAATGATCGTCATCCGCATCACGCAGATGCCCCAAAGGATGCCCCTTCAACACACCATACTGCTTCAATGGCATGACTCTCACTCCTGGTTTTTTACCTCAGATTCATCGGCAGCAGGTCTCTGCCCCTTCCGCCGACGCACGGCAGACCCCTTTTTGCTGTTGCTCTGCACAGCTTCAGCCCCCAGCCACTGCTGCAGATTCCTCAGCACCGACCAATGCTGCTCAAAGGCCGGGTCCTTCAGCAGCACCTGCACATCAGCCTGCAACTGCGCCGGAGCAAACAATCCCCTGGCTGGCATCAACGAATTCCGGGTCGCAACCGCTGACCACTGCTGCAGTACCTGCAGCAGCTTGTTTCGCGACAGCTCACGGCCGTCCTGCAAAGTGCCGGTCTGCACATACTCCTTCAACGCCGCTTCAAGATTACCAATGATCCGCTCCGGGTCACCAGACGTGAAAAACTGAGACCGCACAGCCTCAAGCAGATCTTTGCCGTCAGTTGAACCGGAAATCTGCAATCGATCAGCCAGTTGACAGGCCGAGGTAAATCCCAGAAATCGATAGGCTTCAAATTTGTCCGGCGCAAAGAACTGGTCGCTTGTCGGATCATTCGGAAACGCCGCAAACTCCTTCCGATGCTGCTGCAGTTCAAACGGATCCGAACTCAGCAGGCAGGACTTCACGATCAGCAGCAAACCCTCCCGTTCAGTATCGTTCTCACCGTCCGGGTACACGACGCGGATTGCAAAAAAACGATCACTGCTGTACCGCGTCTTGTCATCCGGAACCAGCACATGCGGAAATCCCAGCGGCTGATCCTTGTGCGCATCGAAAAATTGCAGACCATCCCGTGTTCTGGCGCGATTCAGGGCAATCCCCAGCCCCTGAAACTCATAGTCACCATCCTCAGATGCATCCAGAGCCACAATCAGACGACAGCGTCGCTGCAGCAGCGCCTCAATGCCCAGATTCTCATAGTGTCCGCCATCTGTCACCAGGAGATGCGACCATTGCTCAGGATCCCGTGGCCGCAATGTCCAGAGCCCCGCAGGAACAAATCGCAGCGCCAGCCAGCGCAGCGGAGAAAACAAATGGCGGTCAATAATCGTGTCCCACGAACGGCGCTGCAATTCCCCGCCTTGAATCTTACCCGGGTTAGGCAGCCACAGCCCCGTTCGCAGATTCATTACCAGCAGCAACACCCGCACCAAGGGATTGGTGGTCGCCCAGGGAGACAACGCCGCCCCGGATAATGCCACCGCATCCGCCAGCTGCAGGTCACCGTACAGCGATTCCCCCGTTCGCACAAATCCGATCCCGGGATGCGAACTGCCGCAGAACATGGGTGACAGCAGAAAGTGATCAGGATTGTCGCCCTGCCCTTCATCCTCGACCTGCGAACGCCCGGTGAGACACACCGCAGCATTCATCAGATGCAGTGGCCGCTTCGGGCTGCCTGCCAGCACCTTCAGCTTCAGAGCTTTGTAGTTTTCGTAACCAGCACGAATCCAGAACATTCCCAGCTGACGAGAATAAAAGCCGTGCCAGCTGAGCGAGTTCAGGTCGCACACAGCACTCAGCACCAGCGCCACCCAGAACGACCAGACCATGACCGACCAGCGAATCTCCTGATCTCGAGTATGCACAACACTGCTGAAAATCTCTGCAGTCGCATCACGCCTGCGAATCGCCCCTGGAAACGCAGCCTCAACCAACGCATGATTGCAACGCAGCAGACTGCTGAGAAACTGCTCGGCCTCCAGATCCTTGTCGCGTACGCCCCCCTCGATTTGCTGCGGCAACTCGAACAGTAACTGCATCGACGCCGGCAACTCCACGATGCTGCGACAAATGGCAGATTCCGCTTCCCGCTGCAGCCCGTCTGCATACTGATCACCAGCCATCGCTGATACCCGATCGGGCACAAACAGGCTTGCCGAGCTGCTCAATTGCGTCCTGAGCAGACTGCACAGGGTGCAGTCCGCAGAGCTGCCCGAATTGCCACCGTGTCTCCAAAGCTGTGCATACATCGCCCGCACCGCTTGAACAGCAGCCTCATCAGTGGCCAAGGCCCCCTTTACGCTGCCCGCAGCCGGCTGGCCCTTGAACTTAGTCAGGACCGAATATAAATCGGGGTTCATCAACCTTGTATTCAAAAGAAACATCATCCGGCGCTCTGATTTGCGTGACTCACTCAGCAGATACCGCATGCGAGCAAAGTCTGAGCCCTCAGCCGAGGGCTGCTCCCACAACAGCAGATGACTGATAAGCATTGCCAGGCGTTCAAACCGTGAGAGTTCATTGGCTGAATTCAATCGCGACAGCTGAGCAGCCTCGGACTGCTGAGCTTCGCCGGCATTCAGCATTTCGTACTCACGCTGGCATTTGCAGTAATACCGCCACTCCGACGCAATTTGAGGTGTGTACAAAAAGTCTTTCAGGCTCTTTCTGAGCGCAGGCAGCTCTCCCGCATCAGCAGACGAACTTTCGCCAGCCTCCTCGAACTGCCGAAACAGCTCCAGCTGCGGCCCCAGTTCCAGCGACAGTGCTGTCGGCACCGGCAGCAGATCCCTGAACTCAAATCGATAGTCACGGTCCCGATTCCACGCGGAAAGGTCCTCGCGAGCCAGCATGCCGAAGGAGATCAGCGGAATTCCCAGCAGCAGCCCGTTTCGCGCAATCACAAACAAAAACTTCTTCGGTCCGGCTGCCCGCTCACGCCCACTGCGCAACAATGCACTGGGACGGAAATACGGAATCAAACTGGCACCAATCAACGCCAGAATCCCGCTCTTCAGCCAGCCCCCCAGACCCGACACCTGCTTCCAGAGGTCCTCCGAAACTCCCGTGTGCCGCAGAAACTGCTCGGCATCGACATCACCGGTCACGGCAATCATCGTGATACCCAGCACAGTACAAAATAAAAAGCCCTTGAAAACATAACCGGCCGTACGCCCCGTCGCCTTGCGGTAGTGGCGAAAAAACGACAACAGCCAGCAGCACAGCCAGAGCAGAAACATTCCGAGCGCCGGAGTCATCGGGACCGTGAGATCTCCTTCAAACCCCAGCACCTTCAAAAACTCAAGCACCGGCGGCAAATACAGCAGACGGAACGACCACGCCAGAAACGCGGTCAGAAAAATCATCGTGCAGATCGACACCGTGCCCATCGCCGCCACACCCAGCAGCGCGCGACTCATCCAGCTTTGATTGCGAATGAGGTAGTTGCACTGAGTCACCATCTTGCGCAGTCGTGCCAGCCCTACACGCTGCACGCTGGCTTCCTGCAGCGTGCCACCCGCCGCTTCGCCAAACAAAAGCTGAGATTCTGAACCATCCTGCGGCTCCGCAGCCCGCTCGGCCGTCAGCACACCACCGGCATAGCCACCGCCAGACACAGTCGACAGGTAATCCACCAGACGCAGCAACCCTCGCTGGTGCAACCCCATCAGAAAACCCAGCGCGACCGCCCCGGCACGCACGCCGCCCCCCGAGTGACTGACGCCGATAAAGCCATGGTCGTCACAATCTGCAGCACGTCCCTGACCGTTCGACGAACCGCTTGCCTGACCGGCCGCCTGACGCCGCTCACGCAGCAGTTTTTTCTCAGCAGCGATCACACTGTCCAGATTCACAACTTTCACGCCGTCAACACCGCTCAAAGGAACGCCCCCCGACTGCCAATTCAGAAAGGCCACCACTCCTTCGCACGAAACGGCACCAACAGACTGCTGAAAACCAACCGCGGCAGCCCCGAGTTATCACCGCCCCGCATCGCCATATCTGTAGAGATACACGAGACTTCAATACAAAATCACAGTGCCGGTGCGAGTCTGCAGATCAGATTCTGTATCCTCGCGCGGCCGCTTTCTGAAACTACTTTGAAATTCTAAGCAAATCAAGCAAAACCCTGACAGGACGGCAATTACCGGGGTGAAATCGTTACCGACTCAGGCAGCACGCGGCTTCCCACAGGCCAATCAATCACCCTCCAGTACCGCCCGAAGCTTGCCCATGGCGGACTCCCGGACTCGCTTTCGCAAACGCTCCTCAACGTTTACCAGCGGCACCACAGCATCTTCCAGTCCGTCCAGCATCCTGAGCGCCGTTCCCTTCGCACCCATCGCCTGCTCAAACCATGCCCAAAAGTCACACTCGTCCCGATGCTCAGCAATCAATCCACTCACCGGATCAAAACGAAAATGCGACGAAATCCTGTTGTGCACCGACCGCTTCGGACTGTCCGCATCCGCCTGAAATTCATACTGACACTCCCACTGCGCTGTACCCTCAACGTCATCCGCAGCCACATTCCGCACGCTGACCCGAATCCCCCCCTCCCGCAGACATAACATCTGCCACATCAGCCCCACCGCGTCGCGACCAGACAGCTGAAATCCCAGATCCCGAAACTCCACTCCCTCCGCAAGACAGGCGATCATCCCCGCATAATCACCAGCCGCCAAACAACCAAAATAGCGGCGAATCGTCTGGGCGTTCGCATGCCGCACACGCGCACTCTGAGCATAGGCGACCGCCCGAGCCTCATTCAGGCTGCCCACCGGGATATGCTCCGGCAGCGTCGTCGACGGACTGAACTGCATCCGCTCTCCCGCCTGCAACACCGCGGGTGACAGGAAATCCTGCGGGGCAATCGTCAGGCGTGCCACCGGAATAATCGGACCCGACCATCGCACCGTCGCATCCTCAATCGGCATCTCAGACTCGTTCGTCTGCACAATCACCCCCAGCGTGTACACCGCTGTCCTGCCGGCGGAAAAAAATGCGGAAATTGCGTCGCGATACTGACTGGCACCTGCGGACCACGGCCCGGCATCTGCATTCGATGCATCCGGTTGCAACACATACTTAACAACCGCGGTGCCAAGCCGGTACGGCGTCTGGCTGTGCCACTCACATGACAGCAGACTTTGTGTCGGCTGACCCACAAATCCCTGCATTGCAGGAAAGTGGTCTGGACCACACAACTCGCGAAACTGCTGCTGCTGAACCTGCCGCTTCACCGCCCCGGCATCCGCCACCGGCCGAGCCGACAGGGGGTCGCTGAGATCCAGCAGGGCCCGGGTCAGCTGTCGCGAGTGCTGCTGCTTCAACGCCAAAAACCGCGCAAAATCGGCCGCATTTTTCGCAAAAAAGATCGGACTGGACGCCAGCACAAAGTGCTGCTCCCGTGCAGGTGTCCCAGGTAACAGCATCCGAATCGCCAGACCCCGCGCGTCCGGCAATCTGTCGTCTGCCTGAATCCCGTTCGAAAACCGCACATACGCTGAATACGTCACAGGAGCAGCAAATACACCGACCCCCAGCCCGGCAGGCACCTCCAGCACCTGAACCGTCGCCTGCAGCACCGCATGCCCCTTCGGATGCTGACCTCGCAGATGGAGCCCCACGCGACCGTGGACAGCGCCCATCCCGGCCGCAATCCGGTCGACCAATGACAACGGAGCAGATTCTGCGGTTCGGTCGTTCATTTGTGACTATTCCTCGAGATGTCGCTGTTTCATAGTGTGGGAGCCCCCACCTTTCAAAGGCGCGACCAAACCGAAAACGTGACGACAATTCTTTGGGTTTTGCAAAGAAATGCAAAAGTTGTTCATTTCCCCCATTTTTCGTGTCACGTTCTGAGCAGCAGCGGCGACTTAGAGACCGGGGCTGTGCACCGACGCGAACAGATCAGTAACTCCCCCGCCATCCGCATCAGGGTCAAGCACCTCTGCCCGGGAAACTCAAATGCCACACGTCATCGATGACACACTGCTGTCGCGTTCCCTGCTGTTCTGTCGCTTTTCACTCGCCGCCTACTCCGACGAAGCCCCTGGCAAGACCGACGGCCTGGGGGACAACAGACTGAAAGGGTTCCAGCGCCTGCCCGCAAATACGCAGGCCAACGAAACGGACACACAGGTGCTGGTCTGCCGCTGGAACGATGACGTGGTGGCAGCCTTCCGCGGCACGGAACTGAAACTGCGTGACTGGCTCAGCGATCTGGACGGCAAACTGGTGCCAAACCAGGGTGGCGGCGGACGGGTCCATTCCGGCTTTCAGACGGCACTGAACTCTGTCTACAGCGAGATCGTGCACTGCACGGACGCCATGGCAGAGTCCGGCGCAAGACGACTTTTTGTTTGCGGACACAGTCTCGGCGGTGCACTGGCCCTGCTTTTCGCCAGTCGCTATCAGCAGGAATCTGCGGGGGCAGGGCAGTCACGGCCTCGGCTTTGTGAAGTCTTTACGTACGGTGCACCGCGAGTCGGCGATGTGGCCTGCGCCGACAGTTATCGCAAGACCCCAATTGCCGAACATACCCACTGGTAGGCTGACCGCGAAGACCCCGTCACTCGCGTCGCCCCGGTGTCCATGAACTACCGACATACCGTGCAGCGGCAACTGTATGTCGACAAGGACAACTGGGTCCGGCGGACGGATATTGACAGTACCGTTCTGCCGGAACACGACGAACCTGGCATCCTGCAGCAGTTTGCCGGCTTCGCGCAGAAAGTCAGCATCGCAGTCAGCCTGCAGGCCAGCAGCCACAAACTTGAAACGTCCTGCCTGCAGCAGTTGAAAGACGCCGCAAAGCCCCCGGCAAACTCGTAAGTTCCGGTCGCTTATGTACTGCAAATTTTTCGGAAAGCCAGCACCATGCCACCAGACTCCGAAGCCCCTCACGCGCAGCGCAGACGCGGGTGACCAGCAGCAGGACTCAGGAAGTACCAACTACGTACATCAGGCCCGGCGTTTACGTCGAAGACGTCCCCCCCCCGTGCCAGGCGAGCCGGGCACGGAAGTGCCCGGGTGTGTGCGTGCGTGCGGCGGCATGGATGCCGCCAGTCAACGAAACACAAACACACGCAAAGAAACCCGACACCCGTGGGCTGCCGCCCACGGCTCGCCTGATCACACCACACAGATCGCCAATCGCCAACAACACACACACACACGACACACCGGCCACAGGCGAGCCGGGCACGGAAGTGCCCGGGTGTATGCGTGCGTGCGGCGGCATGGATGGCGCCAGTCAACGAAACACAAACACACGCAAAGAAACCCGACACCCGTGGGCTGCCGCCCACGGCTCGCCTGATCACACCACACAGCTCGCCAATCGCCAACAACACACACAACACGACACACCGGCCACAGGTGAGCCGGGCACGGAAGTGCCCGGGTGTGTGCGGCATGGACGCCGCCACAACGCAAAAACACCACAAAACGCAATCAAACGCAGCACCCGTGGGCTGCCGCCCACGGCTCGCCTATTCGCACACACACCACCACTGGCCACCTCAGGCGAGCCGGGTACGGAAGTGCCCGGGTGCCGCGGCATGGACGCCGCCACAAACCACAAACACCACAAAACGTAATCAATCGTTGACCTGAGCTCATCGCACTTCGACGTGCCCGAAGGGACACGATTGGTGACGCGTTTTGCCACATTCCCCGTCGCGAGTTTTTTCCGCCAGTTACAGAACGTCGCTCGTGAGACACCCTCCCACTCACAGAACTCATTCACTGTCAGTTGCAACTGCGCGTACCCTTCAAGCCGCTGCTCTCATCCAAGATACCTGACACTGCCCACCGCGTGCGCCATGATTCACCCTCCACAACAGGTGGGTTGAAAAAATTCAACCGATCAGATGCGGCGGGCCGGGCTTCGATGGGTGTGGTGTCCAGTTACCACTGACTGACACACCAGCTCCAAATGCGTCCGGTGCAATCAGGCATCCGGTTGAACGGCGGAGCAGCAAGTCTTCCTGCCATCCGCACACATTGACCATTGTTTTCCGCACTCCGTTTGCGTATGGTTTCCGTACGCCAGTCAGTCGTCCCGCCGCACCGGGTGGTTCTCCGTGCTTGCCAATGCTGCCAATCTCCCCAGGAACACCACATGAAGAAGCTGCTGATTTGTCTTGATGGCACCTGGAACGAAGCAGCGGACAACGCGGCGCCGGATGATACCAATGTCATTCGGTTGTTCCGCGCCGCCCAGCATTTCAAATCGCCGAGCCAGCTGGCCTTCTACTTTCAGGGCGTCGGGTCAAAACTGTTTGAAAAACTGCGGGGCGGCATTCTGGGTCATGGCCTCTTCGATCAGGTCAAGCAGGCCTATCAGGAAATCGTCAACAACTATACGCCGGGTGATCGCATCTTCATCGCCGGTTTCAGCCGCGGTGCCTTCTCAGCTCGCTGCCTCGCATCCTTCATCGCTACCTGCGGTATCCTGCAAAATCACACCCTCGACGTTGCTGATTTCCTTGACAATCGCGATATCGAAGAACTCTGGGAACTGTATGCTCAGCGGACCGAGGAAAGGTCTAAACTGAACAGCTTCTGCGCTGCAAACTGTTTCCCTCGAAAAGAACCGATCGTGGAAGCCGTCGCGGTCTGGGACACCGTTGGTGCGCTCGGAATTCCGTGGGGCATCTTTGAACAAAACAGCGCCGTCGAACTGCTCAGCAAAGTCAATGCCCGCAAATACAGCTTCCTTGACCCGGAACTGCCGTCGTCAATTCCCCGGGCCTACCACGCCGTAGCGCTGGATGAACAGCGAGTCCCGTTTGAACCGTCGCTGTTCTCCGGACCACGCGTCGATAACGGCCAAATTCAGCAGGTTTGGTTCGCCGGAGCCCACTCAAACGTCGGCGGTGGCTTCGCCGACACCGGACTGTCAGACATCGCGCTGGACTGGATGATCCGCCAATTGAGCAGCAACCACGGCCTGAATCTGCAGCCTGTTAAGCTTGATCCCGCCGGTCTCTGGGATCCCGTTGGACAAACCGATATGGACAAGAAGGCGACCAAAGTCGACCCCAAAAGACTGCATCTGCTCAGACCACGCATCGTGCCGGCGAACGCGCTGCTGCACCCGTCCGCCGACCAGCGGCTCAAAGGTGCACCGGGACACGACCCAATTCCCTGCAAAGCTCGGTTTCAGGGTCCGTATCAGATCGCTCCGAACTGAAAGCTTCTTCAGGCGACCTGTCGCCGGTCCTGCTGAAGTTTTCCGCTCTCGCCCTGCTACATTGCCCGCTGTTTCGCAGTCCAGCCCAGGCTGCTCGGCTCCCACACGGACATCAGTTCGGGCATCCCATGTCCCCAGCCGCTGTCCAGTGCGGTTGCCGAGCACCACCGATGCGTCCATCAGGGGACGGTCTGGATTACAGACGTAGCCTTCTCAGTCTGCGGAATCAGCAACGTCACCGTCACCTCGCCCCAGATTTTTGCCTTTGATTGCGGAGATAAACCTAGCCCCGAAGCACTGTACATACCAGTCACCGGATTAAACACCATCTGGGAATCCTTGACAGGGTTCCTCGTAGTATTATTGGCTTCCACCACAGTTATTGTGGCCAGAGGAATTCCTGAGGCCCCCGCCGGAGGGATGATATTCGCATCAATCTGATATTTGCTTATGCCCTGAGACCGATCCGCCGGGCTGTATGTCACCTGCACTTTCGTCATCAGTCGGGTCTGTATTCCTCCCGTCAGCTGTCTCGGCTTCTTTTTTGTGACCTTCTTCATAACTTCACTCCTGCCTGACTCGTTACTCCCACACACCGCAAATTCCGGAACGCGACCTTCGCGCCCCGTCCTGTGATTCCTGCCTGATTTGCTGCTTCACCTGCGAGGCTTGACGCCAGCCAGCTGCCGCCCGGCAGCGTCAAGTCCGCTGATATCGAAAACTGCTGATCACCAAATTCCACACGCAGCGATTGCGCATCCGCTGACAGCACCAGCGGCATCCAGCCCTCGGTCGGAACCGGCACATCCTGCAGCCACAACTCACGCCGCTCTTCAATCCGCTGTTCCCCGGGACTCGTCGTCAGCAATGTCAGTTCACTGACACACAACGCCCCCCCGTCCGCACTGCGGTGCCGCAGAAACTCCACGACGTAACACAAGAACCTGTCCGTCGTCGCCGACTCAGGATGTGGTCGCAGCCCCCAAAACACCCCTGCACTTCCAATCCAGTCCCGCAGGCTCAACTCCACAGACAACTGCGGCTTCTGACTGCCGAGACTGCCACATTCGGCCATCACCTGACCGGTCGCAGTCGACACCGACCACATTTCCGCATCCGGCACATAGTCCGGTTGCCCCCAGTCGGGCGAGTAAGCCCGCACAAAAACTCGCGGCAGTCGCTGCAGTGTCGGCAGCCAAACAGTATTCCCGCCAGCCCCGAAATCAGACGGCGGCCCCGGCAGCCCGGCGGCAACGCCAGACGGTGCTTCAGACGCTGCCGCCAGCGGACCTCGAGGGCTCAACCGCAACAGCACCACACACAGCACCAAAATGCCAGTTACCACAGCGACTGCCGTACCCATATTCCACGAAACTACTCGTAACCGCTGCGGCACCTGGTGCCGCACGGGCATTGAACCAGCACCCTGTTCCTGACTCAGAAACGACTGAAGATCAACCAGCAGGTCAGCGGCAGACCCGTAGCGTTGTTCAGGATCACGAGCCAGACAACGAGCGCAGATCTTCTCCAAAGCCTTCGGCTGCCGACTATCCACCGCACGCAGTGACTTGGCATTTCTCCTGGCTACAATCCGCCTGTACTCTGCGGTCGATTTGCCAGGCGGATAAGGAAACTTGTCCGTCAGACCATGGAACAAGACCAGGCCCAGGCAAAAAATGTCCGTTCGGTTGCTCAGCAGTGCTGAGTTTCCAGCAGCCTGTTCGGGCGACATAAACTTTGGAGTGCCCGAGCCGGCATCCTTCAGGCCTTCAATCGAGGATTCGTCGATTGCCAGCCCAAAGTCGGTCAAAGCCGCGGATCCATCACGCCGCACAAGAATATTGCCGGGCTTCACATCCCGATGCACCAGTCCCTTCTCATGCGCGTGCTGCAGACCGGCAGCCACGTCCCGTACAATGCCGACAAGGTCAGCCACCGACAGCGTTCGTTTAAGCAGCAGATCCTTCAGCGTTGGTCCCTCGATCAGCTCCAATACCAGCACTGTGCAATTGCCCTGCTCCAGCACCTCATACACATGCACGATTCCAGGATGAGACAAGCAGGATGTCCGACGAGCCTCCTCAATGACGCTTTGCGACAGTGTCCGTTTGTCCTGTTTCGGCACCTTGATGGCCACAAAGCGATCAAGCAGAGGATCCCGGCATTTCCAGACTGCGCCAAAACTACCCTCACCACGCTGTTCGCAGATCTCAAAACGAAGGAATTGGCCCCCCGGCACAAACTCACTGGTCCCCATAGACTCAGTACTCGCCAATACAGCCTCGACAACCTCGGCACATGCCGATGGTACATGATTACCTGAATCGTTGCTCTCTGGCTCATTCCCGCCGCTGCTCATGTCACCGTCCTGCCCAAAATCCGGCACCGATATCAGCCTCTTCAGGCAAAGACGCAGGTCCGAGCCTGGCGGGGACAACCAATCCGGAACAATCTGGCAGAATTCCGAGAGGCTAATTTGGTGGCAGCCTTGGCGGAAAAGTGCCCTGCGCGTTCTTTTCCTGTTGTCCTGATATCTCGAGATCACGGGCCGAAGCTGCGGCTGAGCCGTCACCCCCGACCCAAACACCCGTCCAGTGTCACCACAGGTGACGAGTTGGGACAACGAAAATCCAAAACGCACGTTTCACGGAGCGAAACGCGACAATCGGCCGGAAAAATACTGCGACGCACTCACCTGACTGCTCACTGCATCTCAATGTCTTGTCAAAACTGCTGCCGGGGTAACCGCACCGGCAGTGGCCTGAACAATTTTCGCTGCCACATGCCTGTCAGTCTCACTCAATCCCAGTGACCAGGACTATTTCTCAGGCACCACCCACATGATCTTCGGACCTGCCCAGGGGTAAAGCTCACCCGCCGCAGACACCGCGTGTGGCAGACCAGCACATCGTCAAAAGTCACCAGCCTGCCGCAAATCTTCAGTCGCCGTCTGGCCTTCCGGTGTGACTGCGTTTGTCAGCGGAATCCCCAGTGTGGGATGGTCAAATGGTGCTTCGCCGCGCACGACTCGCGGATCCGTCAGCGATTCCAGAAAACGCACCACGTCCGCCTGCTGACTGGCCGGTATCGCCGTCTCACGCACACCCGTCTCCGGATCCGTTCGCAACGCCGGATGCAGGTCCACATTTTCCCGCCCCAGCTCGTTGTACGGTGCCTCATAATGGTCCAGAACATCCTGCAGCGTCGCAAACTTCTGCTCCGGACCGTCTGCCTTAAACGCCGCATGAAAATATGGAGCAGTCAGAGCGATGTTGCGCAGTCCCGGTGTCCGAAACGCTCCCTGCACAACAGACCAGCGTTCGGCTCGACGCCTCGCCAGCGAAAATGGCAGCGGGGATGTGCGAAGCAGCAATGGCATCGGCATCCCCTGGCCAAATGTCCCCGCAATACTCTGCAATGCGTCCGACTCACTCCTGAAATCCAGCTCCACCACTCCACCCACACCCGGATCAAATCGCACACACGACTGCTGCTCAGCCGTTAATCCGGACTGTAAACTGACAGGACGGTCACTGGTGACGCCGATGTTGTAATAACCGGAATCGTAAAATCGGGGAGCCCGATCAGGCCAGAACAGCATCCGCTCGATCCGCTCGTCACGCCCCGCACCGCCACCACCCAAAAACACCAGAAACTGATTCTCCAGCCCGGCGTCATTCAACGGATCCAGCGGATCCTCGAATTCCAGCACCGGGCCAAACACCGTGGCCCGCGTTCCGCCCGCAAACTCGGGCCCCCGATGACAGTCCGCACACGCATGGTCCTGAAACGCGCGGAAGCCGGCCAGTATCGCCTTCGCTTGCGCCGCCTGCTCAGGTGACTTGCCCGCCGTCACCGACTCGCCCGCCCGCCGTAACCGCATCAACTCGTCAAACTCACTCTGATCCGAAACCAGACGCTGCTGATAAGCCATCACTGCCACACCCCAGAACAACGAAAAATTGGCCTCCACCTGCTGCAGCCGCAGGGCCTGCCCCGTCAATGCATCACGCTCCGCCACCGCCGGTACCTCGCCCCCACACCACCACTCGTCACAAAACGCCCGCTGAATCAGCTGCCTGTAGGTCAGCATGACCTTCCCGTCCCGTACAAGAGTACCGAGGTGCGAGTCGGACCCGGCCACCTGCTGCTGCGACAATGGCACCCGATCCAGCAGCTTTCGTGCCACATGATGATACTGTCGCCCAAACCACGACATCTCAGACGCCGACAGCAATGGCGCAGTCGCCTGCGATGCCAGCGCTGCATCCGGCAAACGCACCAGCACCCGACACCAGCGACCATTTCGCACCACCCACTTGCCGTAGCCATCCACCCCCGCCTCATCGCCCAGATGGTCATAACCATTAAACACACTGTCAGCTCGCCCGTCATGAAACAGCCGATCACTGAAGACGGCATTGATCACCGACGGAGCATTCCGGGGCAGCTCACGTCGCCGCTGAAATGTCGCAGGCAGCAGCTGCTCACATGCCAGCTGCGTATCGTCCGCCACAGCACGCCTGAACTGAGCTTCCTGCGGCGCCAGGGCCCGCCCCAGTCCGGTTACACCCAGCAGCTGATCAGAACTTAACCCCGGCCACCGGCCCTGCAGCTCAGCCACATCAGTCCCCGCCGGGAGATTCACCGCGGCATACGCCGATGCCGCTGCTGCATCCGCGGCCCGCACAGCACCGCTGCAAAGCAGGGCATCCAGCACCAGCTGCAGACGCGTCAGGATCTCGACCGCAAATGCTTCAGCACCACCCGGAACCCCGCCACTGCCGCCTTCAGCAGCAGCCTGCCCGGACACCGCTGTCACCAGCCCCTGCCAGCTCACACGCACGTCCTCGGGCACGCCATCCGCCAACTGCAGTAACACCAGACGTTCACGAACCTGCTGAACCGGAAAAAAACCACCAGCCTGCGCTGCCAGTGTCAGTTTTCGCAGCCCCTGCACAGCCAGTAAATTCAACTGGCCGGGAAAATTCACCAACCCACCCCAGCGGTTTTCGTAAACCCGCAGTACCTGGTCAGCACGCAACTCACACGACGGCTCCAGACCTGACGCCGCCGCAGCTGCATCGAGCGGCACCGACACTGCCAGCCGCAGCGGCATCCCGAAGGAAATCGGACGAGCATCCGCCCCGGCCCGGAAATGACACGACGCACAGGCCGTCTGACCATCACTGCCCACCTGCTGATCCCAGAAAAACGCCTTACCCAGAGCTGCCAGGAGCTGCGGATCCCGCACCATCCCACGCAGATCCGACACAATCACCTGGGCCCGCTCATCCCGCATCCGCTGGCGACGCTGTGCTGTCAACACCGGCTGCCGCGCCAGCATCCCTGCACGCAACTCCGCAGACAGCTTCCGCACATCTTCAAAACTTGTCTCGATATTCTGCAGCGTCTGACGCTCACAACCCTCCGACTTCATCCCGCCATGCGGAATCATCAGCCACGGCTTCCGCTGCGGTGACGGCGGAGTCTGCTGGCGACGAAGCTCCTCGGATTTCAGCACAGCCGGCTCGTCCGCCGCCACAGCTGCCGCCGTCGGCAGACACAGCAGCAACATCCAGACCAACACACAGCAGCGTTTCATGGCAGTCACGTCTTCCAGCATCATCATTCGAAAAAACAATCCGGACACGCCCGACCGATCTCAGGCTGAGCTTCGCACAGAAAGAACACTGAGCACTGGAAGCCCCTCGGAGCACTCTGATGAGGTTTCGGTTTCAGGAAAATCCCGTCGGTATCAATCACCTCGCAGAACTCAGTCGCACCATCAGGCTTCCGGAACAGGCAGCCGCCCGTAACGCTGACGACTGCTGCTGCCACACACGCGAATCACACCTGCCAGCAGCTGTGGAAACGGCAGCCCTGCAGGATACGTACTCCAGCGATTCGTGCTGTCGTTGCCAAAGGTGAACAAGGCTGCGTGCTGCGAACGATCCTGATCCCGCACCGGATCCGGATCCACATACCCGAACCCCCGCCGAATCGACTCCACACCTTCCACTGCGCCCGTCAGAAATGTCCACGATGCCAGTCCCGGCGGCGATGACTGCTCAGACTGAGCCCGAAAGGTTGCGGCATACTGCCGCAGTCGCTCGGGAGTATCCGTGAGGGGGTCGAGCGTCACAGACACCAGAGACACACGATCGCCAAATTCGGCCGCCAGCGGAGCTCGGAGCTTCTGAAACAATCCACTGGCAGCCGGACAGGTACCGTTGCACTGAGTATACATGAAACTGACCAGGACGATCCGATCCCGAATCAGATCCGATACCAGCCGCACCACACGACCACTCTGCGTCACACACTCCACATCCGGCAACTGATCAGAATACCTTGCCCCCGCCGTCAACACCCGCGTCGCAGCCAGGGTGCCTGTCAACGCCGGCGCTGCCATCCGCGGACGCACTGCGCTGGCAGCTACCACCGTACCCGCTGCTGCTGCCGATGCCCGCAACAGAAATCGCCGCGACGTTTCCGCAGCACCTGATTCATCCGCCGAAATGCTCATCGACTGCGCCCTGCTTTACAAATGGCCATCAGGTTCGAGGTCCGTTCACACCGCGACACCAGCCGAGCAGAACATCCGGCTCAGATCGCCGAATGCACTGCACAAAAACGCCCGCTAACCCGATCACAGCAATTAACAACTGCACACTGCACCCGGGAATTGCTAACTTTCTCTGCAACAGTGCTCATCATCGCACGGTGACTTAAAGTACCAGTACTGCCTCCGCACTTTTAAATGCTCATCAGGCAGGGCCAGCCCGAATCGCGGATCCATCTGAAACATCATCCGCATGTCTTCGTGGTCCAGGTTGTGGCAGTGAAAGACAAACGGACCTTCAAATGTGCGGAATCGCATCAGCACGTGCACTTCCGTATTCGGCCCCAGAATCGTGGTGTCATGCTTAATCCCCAGGTTCCAGACACTGCAGTCAAAATCTGATATCGCTGCGTCGTGCCGGAAGTCCGAGCTTTCCGGTGGCTGGAATGCTTCGCGCCAGCGAGCCTGCTCAGATTCTGACTGCCACGCGTCGAGCCCCTCAGCCAGAGTGGGATCAAAACGCCGGGGGTCATATCCTTCGCGACACAAAGTGATCCGCTCGCCCCGATGATTCTTGGCCCGAACAAACAGATGCTGATGCGATTCCAGGTGCAGGTGAATCGGATGCCACCACCCACCACTGCGATTTCGCAGTATCCACAGCTCTGTGCTCCACAACTGTGGTACAGCATTGGCTATGCAGGAATCATAAAATCGCTTGTTGATCTGCCATGCCCCGCGGCCCCGCTCAAAATTGAACTCGCGAACGTAGATCCGTTCGGGATCCGGGACCGGCAGCTGCACATGCCGCCGCAAACGAGTTCCCTGCTGCATCGGCAACGATGGCTGCAGCTGCTCGGGATCCTGCCCCGACTGCTGATTCTGTAAAGGCCACGTCCGACGATCATCAGCCTGCTCGGATACCACAAACTTCAGCAGAAACAGCGGTGCAGCACGGTCTTCACGTATGTCCTCAGCACCACCACGAGGAGTGTCGGCCAGAGTCTGCTGGTTGTCACCATGACCAGGACCACGACCGTCCTTCTGATTCAAAGTGCTGACCACCAGCACTTCATAACTGCCATCACTGTGTCCCCAGCCTTTGAACACGTCGGACTTCAACTGGGCAAAGTCGAGGCAGACGTCAGCGCGAGTTGCCATGCCAAGAAACACGGAACTCTGCTGCTGCGCCTTGTCAAACAGCCAGCTATCCTTTCCAAATCGATGAAACACGAGTCGTTTGCGCTGCCGCGTCTGCGGATGCACCACCCAAAACTCGATGTTGTAAAAGCGAGCCAGTGACGCATCCAGCATCCGCAGCCAGTAGCGTTCGAATCGGACGGCCTGGCGAGGATACGCGGCACCGTTCACCAGATGTATCGTTCCCAGCGTCCCGTTGTGATCGAAGGGATCAAAGTGAATGCGGGCCTCGCCGAAGAGGCCTCGCTGCGGATCCGCAGACTGCAGCTCCGCACTGACCGCCGGCTGAATCTGGTCCGGCTGAGTGATGGGAACCAGGCACAGGTCCCTGAACACCAGCGGGATCTGCTTCTGCGGCAAATGCCGCCGCCAGCCGTCCGGCCCCGTCACATCACGACCGTTTTCTTCAATCGGATCGTCCTGCAGGAAGAAGTAGCCGGCCAGTCCCATGAGCGCATTATGCGCAGTGATGTCTTCAGCATGATCGTGATACCACATGGTATTCTGAATCTCGCCATAGTCCCACGACGACAGCGGTCGCCACGCCAATGGGCTGGCTGCAGTCCCCGGCTCCTGCAATGCCTCATGCGGTACCGGGTTTGGATAGTAATAGTCCCTGATGCCAATCCCGTGCACGCATTTGTCACCCGGCAAACTGCCAGGCTCCACCAAGAAATTGGGATGACCATCGGAATGCGCCGGAGTGTGGCCGCCATGCTGATGCAGCGACGTGTCCAGCATCAGCGTCGGATCAATTTCATTGCGGAGCCGCACCACCAGAGGCTGACCGGACCGGGCCAGTATGGTTGGTCCCGGAGTACTGAAATGCTGCTGCAGCACCCGACCACCAGCATCACACTCAGTGAATCCATAGCACAGCACTCGAGTCAACCAGCCGGGTACTATCTCACGCACCACCGCCCGGACTATCAGTTCGGCAAACTGCAGTGGAGCCGGATGATTGTCGATGGTGCCACGATAGATGTCGCCAGGACGAAAGTTTGAGGCCTGAGTCAGAGCCCATTCGGTGCCCGCAGCAGGCTGCACTGCAAGACCGGGATACTGCCAATGGAATTCCGGAGCGATTCCCTGAGACCCGCCGCCGAGCGGAGGATCCTGGACGTCAGACTGCTGCCGCACCACACGAGTTGGCAGGATCGGCGGAAACGGCAGCGGCTGCACCCATTTGTCAATGTCCGATTCCGACAGTCTCAAGTGCACCTGATCGCAGCGGCGGTATCCGTCTGCCTGTACTGACACGGCGTTGCTGAATGTGGCCGCAGAGACAGCTGTGGCCTTGCCTGCGGCTGTGAAGAACCGACGCCGATCCATACATGTTTCCGTGTACCTTGGGGGGTGATCACTATGTCGTCCCTCCCCAGAATACCGCTGCAGCCAGCCTGGGCAATTGCGAATTCAGGCAAAACAGGAAATTCAGGAAGAACGGGTTCCAGAAGGAAACTTCGCCAGTTTACGCTGCGTGCGGACCTGGCAGCCCGGAGCTTTAAACTCGTCAGGATTCCGCGATAGTACTCAGTTACTGCACAACAACTGCACACTGATCAGTTTCCACTGCGACGAGAAACAGATATGGACCTCGATCCCGGCCAACTGCACCCCAACAAACTCTACCTGCACCTCGTGCGGACGATCATGCCGCGTCCGATTGCCTGGGTATCCACAGTCTCGCCGACGGGTGTCCTGAACCTGGCGCCGTACAGTTTTTTCTGCGGCGTGGGGTCACGCCCGCCCACCCTGCTGTTCTGCCCGGCCAACCGCCGCGACGGCAGTCCCAAGGACAGCCTCGCAAACACTTTGGCACGCGAAGAATTTGTGGTCAACATGGTGCCATACTCGCTGGCCCGCGAAATGCAGCTGACCTCCAGCGAACTGTCACCGGAAGAATCGGAGTTTGAACTGGCAGGACTGGACACTGCGGACTCGGTGGTGGTGAGCGTGCCGCGAGTCCGATTGTCACCGGTCAGTTTCGAATGTCGCCTGCTGCAGCATCTGGCACTGGGCGCAGGCCCGGGCGGAGCCAACATCGTGATCGGGCGGATCGTGCACATGCACATTGACGACGCCGCGCTGAACGACACCGGTTTTGCCGATCCCGAATTGCTGGATCTGGTTGGAAGGCTGGGAGGAACGGAATACTGCCGGATCCGCGATCGTTTCGATCTGGGTGAGAGACCTTAGAGAGTTTTCAGTTGGCAGTTGGCAGTTTTGTGCAGACGGATGCATGCGGTGGTGATGTTGAACCACTCCGCGATTTTCAGCCACAGCCATGCTGGTGCTCAGTCCCCCGTGGCCGATGGTACCTGGGGTCGAAAAACAGCCTTGCGGAATCGATGCGAGAGTCTGGCAGGTGCAGGGGCAAGGGGGGTGGGAGATTCCTGTAGTATTGTGGAAGTGAGAACACTGTGAAGACACCTGGCATCGGCCGGAGGTGAGTTCGGAATTGTTTTGCGCAGCAAGTACCGGTGAAGGACTGCAGGACTGCGACCATGACCCACTGGCGATACTCTGCAGGATGACATCCGTTCTCCTCCACGAATGCGGAATACCGATGAACCGAAAGCAGTTCCCTCCCCTCCACATTTGTCAGATTCAGAGAAATCACTTCCCAACCTGAGGAATTGGGACAGAATCCGCCGCAGCGAGCGGTTTCCTGACAAGATTGTCCGCATCATCCCTCCCGCGAAACGCCAGGCGCCCGATTTCTGCCCCCGAAGACCGTGAAAAGCCGTGATGATTCAAGTTTGTGATTCTGCCCCCGCCGATCATTCTCAGGGCCTCACTATCAGGGAGCGTGCGGTCCGTGCTGCAGTGCCGCAGACTTCCTGCCCGCTGGAATACCTGCTGCAATTGCGGGATGCGGTGACGCTGCAACTGCCACCTGCGGAGAGTCTTGTTCGGTTTGTAGTGGCGGACAACAGGTCGGACGTCCTGAAGTGTGAGCTGGGGGTTCTGAGCCCGTCAGCGACATCCCGGCAGCATTCGCCGTTCACTTTCCGTCGCCGCGCATACTGCAATCATTCCTCATTCAATGTGGTTTTCCTGATCCCCACGGGTATCGGCGCTGAGATTGGCGGTCACAGTGGAGATGCAGGTCCGGTTGCTCGCCTTCTGGGCTCCTGCTGTGACCATCTGATCACGCACCCTAATGTAGGGAATGCCGCTGACATCAACGAATTGCCGCCAAATTCTCTGTACGTTGAGGGCAGCATTGTCACAGATCTGATGATGGGCAGTCTTTGTCTTCAACCGGTCAGATCAAATCGAGTTCTGCTGCTGATGGAGCAGCACCCGGATCCCTGGTTCATGGATGCCACGGTCAACATGGCATCCGCAGCCAGAGCCGCTGCAGGTATCTGCATGACAGAGGTGGTGGTCCTCCCGCGTAATTTCTCCATGCGCAGTGAGTACTCGGAATCCGGCCGAGCGGCGGGCGTCGTCGAGGGTCTGGAAGTCGTCTACGACTGCCTGAGACGTCGTGAGGGGACATTTGATGCTGTAGCCCTTGCTTCACTGATCAAAGTGCCTGCCCATTATCATCGCAAGTATTTTGATGATTCACTGGACGAAATGGTCAATCCGTGGGGCGGTGTCGAAGCCATGCTGACGCACGCCATTTCACGTGATTTTCGGTTACCTGCAGCACACGCCCCGATGATGACATCACGCGACGTGCAAACCATGGATTTTGGTCCGGTGGACCCCCGCAAGGCAGCAGAACCCGTTTCAGCCACTTATCTGTTCAGCGTGCTGAAGGGCCTCCATCGCAGTCCTCGTATCCTGCCGCCCGATGCCTCTGTCTGCAGCGAAGTACTCTCCGCCGAAAACCTGCATTGCCTCGTCATTCCGGACGGTTGCGTTGGCCTGCCGACTCTGGCAGCACTTGCCCAGGGTATTCCCGTGATCAGCGTGCGCGGAAATCGAAACTGCCTCCCCAACCAGTTGTCGAACCTGCCGGGGGCGCGTGAGGGCGTTCACTTTGTTGACAACTACCTGGAGGCCGCCGGGCTTCTGATGGCGATGAAGACTGGCGTCACCCGAGAATCGATTGTCCGACCGCTCAGTCCCACAAAGGTTGTACGAGAGCACTTGCGTGACTGAAATCGGCAGACGTTTTATTGCTTTCATCAGCCGCGAAGATGAAGGGGTCGGCTTTTGCAGAAAGTGGTCCCATCATGATTTCTGCTTTGCATCGTTTACACCAGGCCTCCCGGACACTGTTGCAATCAACGCTCACCGTCCGGATGACATGGTGGCGGCGTTCCGCAAACTTCACGCCGAAAAACCATTTTGCGGAGTTCTGAACCGCAAGGAAAAATGTGTTATCCCGGCAGCACTGCTGGCCTCCGCCCTGAATCTTCCGGAACTGATTCGCAATCCTCAGCTAGCACGCGACAAGTACAGCATGCGGCTGGCGATGAACGTTGCAACCCCCGGACCACGCTGTCTGCTGCTGCAGACCCGACACGACACCGAAGCTGTTCCGCGTGATTTCTTCCCCGCAGTTCTGAAACCGAGATATGGATTCAACAGCAGGAGCGTGTGTCTGGTCAACAACCACGCAGAATTACTTTCCAGCTATGACATTCAGAGGGCCTCTTACCTGAGTCTGATGCGTCAGGATGGCACGTCTGCCGACTTTGTTGTGGAAGAGCTGATCGAGGGTTCGGAGCATACAATTGACAGTTTTGTCGTCGATGGCACTGCCATCGTTCACCTGCTCAGTGATAAACGTCCAATGCAGGGTCCCTGGTTCGTGGAAACCGGAGACAACATACCTTCCGCACTTTCGGCAGATCAGCAGCACCAGGTGCAGCAATGCACCTCAGAAACAATTTGCAGCCTTGGCATCCAAAATGGGTGGACGCATACGGAGGTCCGTGTCGGTCTCAATGGTCCGGTTCCAATCGAGTGTGCAGCCCGTATGGGCGGGGGATACTTTGAGCAGTTGATCAGGGCCGCATGGGGCATCGATCGAATGGACTGGCTTATCCGCCTTTTCAGCGGAGATGCTGTGCCTGTTCGGGTTGATGCGCCCCGGCCGGTTTGTGGTCGCCGGTACGTGGTTTACGGCCCACCGCGTGCTTATCGGCTGAAGAATGCACAACAGTTGTTCGCCACGCCCGGAATCCAACTGATATGGCCGGAAAAGATGGAGCACATCGATCGTGTTCTGACCGGCCCACCTTTGGAATTCAGCAATACCTTATTTGAATATATGGCCGAAGGCGACAGTCAGGTGGCGGCTTTATCAGTCGCTGAACGCGTGCTTGAGCAGGCCGCAGTCAGCGAGGAGCCATTATGAGTGCAGCCCGACCGCTAAAGCTGTTTTTCGTCGGAGAATCTCGGCTCCTGGTGGAATGCCTGAAGATTGCACGCCAGCGAGGCCATTGGATTACCGGGATCGTAACTACCGAGACCGATACTGAGGATGTGCCGAGGTTTTCACGGGTTTCAGAGGCGATTGAGCATTGCCGTGAACGGCCTGATGTGCTGCTGAGTATTGTTTGTCGCAACATACTTGCAGATGACGTGATTCACTGGCCGTCACTGGCCGCTGTGAACTACCACAATTCAGCTCTGCCCGCCTTTGCGGGAGTCAGTGCTGCCTCCGCTGCACTGTTGTCCGCGGCCAGCCAGCATGGAGTCACCTGGCACCTGATGGTACCCCTGTTCGATGCGGGCGACATACTTGTTCAACGCAGATTTCCGATTGCACCGGACGATACAGCGCTGTCGCTCAATGCACGCTGCTTTGAAGCGGCAATTGAGTCCTTTTCCGAATTGCTCTCAGGACTCGAAATGAGGCAACTGCTCCGCACGAGGCAAAACCTCGGGCTTCGTACGGTGCATCGATTCAGCGACAGGCTTGCCGGAAACGGCATACTTGACTGGAGTCAGCATGCCGGGCAGTTATGCCGCTTCGTTCGTGCCAGTGACTGCTACCCGCACGAAAACCTGATCGGCTCTGCTGCAATCCTGCTAACCGACCACTTAGCCGTACGGGTGCGTTCCTGTCGCCTGCTGCATTCTGGCCCGCAGACGATTCACGCACCCGGGACAATCCTCTCTGCGACAGCCAACCGCATAGAGGTGGCTGCAATCGGCGGGCAACTGCTGCTGCACCTCTACCCGCAATCACTTACGCCGGGCGCATCGCCGGCTCTCCACTACCTGTCGCCAGGGCACATCCTTCCAGCTATCACCCCGGAACTCCACACAAAGCTGGAGGACACTGGAAAAGAATCGGTTGGCAGGGAACGGCAGACCGTTGACAGACTACGGGACCTTCCCGCCCCGCTGCGCCCGTTGGGCCTGCGTTATGGAATCACGGCGGCAAACACAAGCGCCGATCGCAGCCTGATTTGCTGCATCGCCGTACCCCCGCACACCGACAACTGGCGGACCGCGACACAGATCCTGGGGCGCCTTGCAACATTGTCTGACCAGCCCCGATGCACCGCGGCAATTCTTCGCAAAAATCCGCCCCCGTCGTTTCTTGACCGAGTCCCTTTTGCTGTCACAGCAGCGGCAATCGAGGCCACACATGCAGAGTTGCAGCACGCCCGCCAACAGCCCTGGATCAGCGACGATTTGTTCATACGCTGGCCCATTCTCCGTCGGCAGGCGCTCGCCGTGGCTGATATCCGAGTCTTCCTGACCGAGGACCATCCGTCAGACTTCACTACGCCGGGCCTGTTACTCGAAGTCAGAGCAGATGAAATTCGCTTCTGGGGATTCCTGACTGATTTCTCCAGTACCTCGCTGTCCGAGTTGCAGTCAGCAGTTTCCGGCGCAACCACGCAGCAAATCACCGCGTCCACATCGCCGGATGTGGTCAGTATGTTTCTGGAAACAATCAGAACGTCACCCGACCACCCCTGCGTGGAGCAGAACAGAGTCATTTACACGCGCCGCGAGATTCTGCAACGGGCTCGACGCATCGCCACCGGACTCATTGTTCGTGGGGCCGGTGCAGAATCGCGTGTGGTGGTTGCTATGTCACCGTCAGCAGACTACGTGGCTTGTATTCTCGGCATACTGATGGCCGGTGCGGCCTTCGTTCCGGTTGATACGGCAGCATCACTGCACAGGGCACGCGAAATCATCGAGGATTGCCGCCCCCTCTGCGTGATCTCTGCCAGCGACGGTGTCCCGGTCACTGATCTGACACCATGCATCACTGTTGCTGAACTGACATCCGAACTGGTGGAATTTCCTGACATCCGCTCGGCCGCCGCAGACTCCGCCGCATACCTGCTCTACACGTCCGGCAGTACCGGCAGGCCCAAGGGTGCCGTGATCGAACGTAAAGCTCTGGGAGTATTCATCAGGACCGTTTTGGATCGCCAGAAATTGCAGCCCGCAGATCGCATTCTGCAGCTTTGCTCCCTCGCATTCGATGCCTCAATTGAGGAGATTTTTTCCAGCATCTGCTCCGGTGCCACGCTGATCCTGAAACCGGATGACCTGCTGGAGTCCGCACGGATGTTTCTTCAGAGAACAGCGGAGCTGCGACTGACTGTTATTGGCATTTACCCGGCGATGCTGAGCCCTGTGCTGGATATCATGGAATCCACGCACCAGTTCCCGGAGACAGTTCGGCTTCTGACAACCGGCGGTGAGCAGGTTCCCATGAACCAGGTAAAGCGATGGCGGGAATTTTTTGCCACACGCGATCGACAGCTGCCGGCACTGATCAATGTGTACGGGCTGACCGAAACAACGATAGCAAATTTTCACTGCAATCTCTCCACTTGCGGTGACACTGAGCAACCCGCACCGATTGGTTACCCGCTTCCGGAAAACTGCTTCCGACTGGTGTCAGACTCACTGCAGGATGATTCTGAAATTGGTGAATTGCTGTTGGCCGGATCGCAACTGGCCCGTTGCTACTGGGAACGCCCGGAGCTGAATACCACACGTTTTGTCACGGAGCCTGAGACTGGAAATCGCTGGTTCCGTACCGGTGATCTCGCGCGTCGCCTGCCAGACGGGAGTCTCCTGATACTCGGTCGCTGTGATCAGCAGATCAAAGTTTCAGGAGTGCGTGTGGAACCCGAGGAGGTTGAGCGTGCTCTGGAACGCACTCCAGGTGTAAAACAGGCTGCCGTGGTGACCGCCACATTCGCCGGGAACAGTCCAGCACTGTTCGCGTTCGTCTGCCCGAATGATCCACAACTGCTGACAGCGGTTCGAATGAATCTCCTCCACGACTTACCATCCGCAATGCAGCCGAGGGAGATTTTCGGCCTTGCACAAATGCCATTGACGGATCGCGGGAAAATTGCAAAGGATGAATTGCTGCAACAGGCAATGCAATCACATTTCGCCCAACACGGCACCACACCCGCTGCTGACGGTCCGCTCGTCAATGCATGGCGCGACGTACTCGGACAGTCGCCTGAAGACGGTGCGGACTTTGTCCAACAGGGTGGAGACTCACTGGCCGCACTGAAGCTGCTGCTGAGAGTGGAGGAAATCACAGGAGTCCGCATCGCGGTTTCCGAATTTCTGCAGGATCCGACCCTGCCGCGATTGCAGACGCTGACAGTCAACCCGCAGGTGGAACTGCTCCGCCAGCTGAAGGCAGGTCACGATGGACTGCCACTGGTTTTCCTCCACGGAGTATCTGGAGATATTGCCGAGTTTGAGGAACTCTCGCGACGTATGACGTGTCATAGTTCCATCTATGGCATCCGCTCACGGATCTGTTTCACCGCCACAGACCCACCCGGATCAATCGAGCAATTTGCAGAAGAAGCATTTAGTCACATACGTCAAATTCACGACACAAAACCACCGATCCTCGCCAGCTGGTCATGGGGCGGACTCCTTGTGTGGCACGTCGCTCATCTGTATCGCCAGCACTATGGCACTCGCCCCATCCTGGTCATGATCGATACTGTTTGCCCGGGGCGAATTCCCGCCAGCTTCAAAGACAAGATTCTGTACGCGGCAGCACAGACCCCAGCAGCTCTGCTTCTCAGAACGAAAAAGCTTGCCTCACAGTTCCGCAACCCCACCCCAGCCGCCGGTAAGGCGGAGACATTGGAGCGTTTGCTGCGAAGACAGCTCCAGCAGTCGCTGATTCGCATGGGGGACCGTTACATTCCGCCTCGGGATACATGCGTTCGACTGCACATGCTGAAAGCCACCATCACGGAACTTGGACCGCGTGCGTGGTCATTCCCGCAACGGCTGCGGGACAATGGCTGGAGTCATTTTACCGGCTGTCGGCCAATAGTGCATACACGGCGATGCACACACACGGATCTTGTCTGGACTCAACAGGTCGAGTGGACCGCCAAATGCCTTTCGCAGATTTGCGAACAGGAAACGGCCCGTTTCCCGCTTTGGTCAACATTTCCAGGCCAATAAGCGTTATCCAGCACCGCGATTACGGATATAACACCGCTGCGAGCATATTCGGAGGTATGCCCTCTCGCCCCTCGACATCCCCACGCCGAGAACACACTCATGAAAATCCCCGCCTCATTGGCACTCATCATCACTCTGCTGCACGCCTCGCTCCTTGCCGCAGCCGAAC
>VFQT010000827.1_pt1 | contig 41876 bp, 35 predicted proteins | sample 3512381 | NCBI WGS metagenome assembly VFQT01 (sample SAMN10412376, study PRJNA504923) | tailings metagenome | isolation source: Relicate 2 Philex TSF3 active mining site | place: Philippines: Tuba, Benguet | collected 2017-08-29 | reverse complement strand
TGGCGGAGCGGGAGGGATTCGAACCCTCGATACGGTTTTGCCGTATACTCACTTTCCAGGCGAGCGCCTTCGACCACTCGGCCACCGCTCCGCATTGGGCCTGACGCGCATTAAATGGGGCTGGAAGCCTCTGGGGTGCGGTGTCAGAAACCAGAAATCGCTCTGGAAGACCGGGCCCCTATCGTGCAGCGGCGCGATGCGCAAGGCCGAAGCTTTAATCGCTGGATAAGATTGACAAAATTGCGTGACGTGTAAGCGTTGCTTTTTTGCAACGCTTACACGTTAAGTGACCGTGCAAGAAAGGAAAGGCTGGCATGTCACGGCTTCGAAACATAGGCGCGCCATGGCGCCTTCGCCGTGTCCGGAGGCACGAGACTTTAAGAATCCAGTTTCTTTGGGGGTCATGATGAACAAACAGTTCTATTTTGGCGTAGCGACGCTTGCGATTATTGCGTCAGCTCCGGCATTTGCGCAGGAAACAACGTCATCCGTACGCGGCACTGTCTCCTCGGCCGGCAAGCCGGTTGGCGGGGCAGAAGTGACCGTCACCCATGAACCCTCGGGAACGACGGCGACGTCGACCACCGATGCGAATGGCAGCTTCTCGGTTAATGGCTTGCGCGTTGGCGGTCCGTTCACCGTCAAGGTGACGGCTGCTGGCTATGAAGGGTCGAGCGTGACGGATATCTTCCTGTCGCCGGGCCAGCCTTTCCGTTTGCCGGTTGATATTCAGCAAGCGAGTGAAATTGTTGTGACCGCGGCCCGCACCAAGGCGCTGGAGGTCTCCAACGGGCCGATCACCGCACTTGATCGTGCCGCGATCGAAGGGGCTGCCTCCATCAATCGCGATATTCGCGACTTGGCGCGTCGTGACCCGCTGGTAACAATGGACCTTTCCAACAGCCGAACGATTGAAGTCGCCGGTCAGAATGGCCGTTTGAATCGCTTCTCGGTCGACGGCGTCCAGTTTTCAGACGATTTCGGCCTGAACAACGGTGGTTTGCCGACGTCGCGCGGCCCGGTGCCGTTTGACGCGATCGAGCAGTTCTCCGTTAAGGTTGCGCCGTTCGACATTTCTGAAGGCGATTTTCAGGGGGGGGCGATCAACGTCGTCCTGCGTTCCGGCGGCAATAAGTTGCATGGGTCTGCATTCTACACCTACACCAACGACAGCCTGACGGGGGACAATGTCCGCGGCACGCCGGTCAGCCTGGACTTCAACTCGAAGCAATATGGTGGTGTCCTCTCTGGGCCGATCATCAAGGACAAGCTGTTCTTCATGGCGGCCTACGAAAAGACGAAGGAAAAGGATCCGTTTGACGACGGTGTTGGGTCTGGATTTGCGAACCAGGTTCCCGGCATCACTCAGGCGCAACTCGACAACGTAACCTCGATTGCCAAGAGCGTTTATAACTTTGACACGCTCGGCCAGATCCAAAATGCCGTTGAGCAGGACGAGAAGATCATCGCCAAGCTCGATTGGAACGTGACCGACGATCACCGTGCCTCTGTGACGTATATCCGCAACGTCGGCACCCAGCAATTCCAGCAGAACACGTTCACCAGTGCGCCGTTCGCGTTGGGCCTGTTCTCCAACGGCTATGAGTTGGCAGAAGAAGTGAATTCTGGCGTCTTCCAGCTGAACTCCACTTGGTCGGACAGCTTCTCGACGGAGGCCCGTGTTTCTTATCGCGATTATAATCGTGATCAGACGCCGTTTGGTGGTCGTGGCTTCGCCCAGTTCGAAGTTTGCCTTGACCCGACGTCGATCAATTCGGGTTCGAACACCGCAACATCCTGCGGTGGATCACGCGTTTTCTTCGGCCCAGATGTTTCGCGTCATTCGAACGATTTGAACACGAGCAACTTCTCGGCTGATTTTACGGCCAAATATCAGGCGGGCGCGCATGCGCTGAAGGCGACGATTGGCTACACGCGGATCAACACGTTCAACCTCTTCCTGCAGCGGTCGCTGGGTGATGTCTATTTCGACTCAATCGCAGATCTTCAGGCGCGTTCTGCAAGTCGTATCCGGTTGGGCGGCGCTGTCCCCAGCCTCAATCCGAACGATGCCGCGGCAGAATTTGCAACGTCAAACTACACGTTCGGCCTTCAGGACGATTGGGAAGTCTCTGATAATCTTCAGCTGACGCTCGGTGCGCGTTACGACCTGTTCTCAAACGGGACTAGCCCGATCCTGAATTCCAATTTCCTCGCGCGGACGGGTTTTTCGAACCAGGCGACGTTTGATGGCCGGGGTGTCTTCCAGCCGCGCTTCGGCTTTAACTGGACGCCGTCGGACAAGATTGTCGTTCGCGGTGGTTTGGGGGTTTTCGCGGGCGGTACGCCTGATGTGTTCCTGTCCAATAGCTTTTCCAATACGGGGCAGTTGACCAATGCGGTTGATATCAACCGTTCCAACTGCGTCGCGTCGGGGAATAGCTGCGATGCCTTGAACGGCGTGACCGGCACGAACTTCCCTGCGAGCCTGACGAACTATCTGACGACCAACGTGGCGTCGCTGGCGAGCGCGCCGGTCAACGCGATCGACCCGGATCTGAAGATTGCACGTCAGATGAAGGCGTCGCTCTCGGTTGACTATGATGCCGATCTTGGTCCGCTGGGTGAGGGTTGGTTGTTTGGTGTTCAGGGCCTCTACAGCGAGAATATGCAGGGGTATAACTGGGTCGATGCCCGCTCGATCTCTATTGGCACGCTTCCCGATGGGCGTTTCCGCTATGGTCCGAATGGTGCTGCTTCCACCAACCAAGACCTTGTGATGACGAACAGCACGCGGGGCTATTCGCTTGCCGGGGTATTCCGCATTGCTAAGGCATGGGACTTCGGCCTGTCCATCGACGCCAGCTACACGCGAACGTCGACCAAGGACGAGAATGCGATGACGTCGGCTACTGCCGGTTCGCTCTACAGCAACAACGCGTTCTTTAACCCGAATGAAGTTGCTTATGGTCGCTCGATCTATGAAATTCGCGACCAGTATAAGTTTGGTATCGACTTTAAGCGGGAATTTTTCGGCGACAACGCAACGCGCATCAGCTTGTTCGGTGAATATCGCTCGGGCCGTCCGTATAGCGTGGTCGGCCTCGACAGCACGACCGGCCGTCTCGCCACTTATGGCACTGTTGGCAATGGCGGGCGCGTGCTGCTCTACGTTCCGACGGTCGGCGATACCAAGGTCGTATTCGACACGCCCGCCAGTGCTGCGAATTTTGATACCCTCGTGAAGACCATGGGTCTCGAGAAGTACCGCGGTAAAGTCGTGCCGAAGAATTCGCAGCGTTCGCCTGATTTCTTCAAGGTTGACCTCCACGTTGAACAGGAAGTTCCTGGCTTCCTAACCAAGGATGCCAAGTTCAAGGTCTTTGCGGATGTCGAAAACCTGTTGAACCTGATCGACAATGATTGGGGAACGCTGCGTCAGGTCGCATTCCCGTACACATCGTCGGTCGTGCGCGTGGCTTGTGCGGTGACATCGGGCAACAACTGCACGCAATATCGTTATTCGAACGTGCTGAACCCGAACATTGCGACTGTGACGCGTCCGTCGCTTTACGCGATCCGCGTCGGTGTGAAATTCTCGTTCTAATTCATTTATCAAAATACAAAAAGAAAGACCGCCGCTCCGAAAGGGGCGGCGGTTTTCTTTTTGCCTCTCTGGCTGCGCATTCCGCCTGGGTGGCGGGCAGGGGCTGTGGTTAGTCCATCGCCTTTTTGTACATGCTGTTAAGGGGAGATTCGAACAGGCGCATCACCATCGGCTCAAAAAAGCTCAGCGGCGCCGTATCGTAATTCGGGTCAAAGGCGGGGCAATCATATTTCTCGATAAAATCGGCAGTGGCCTGATAATATTCATGGCCCTTGAAATTCTCCCGCATGTCGCGGTTGAGGCCGATATAATGGAAGAAGTTATACCCCTGGAAAATCCCGTGATGTTGGGTGATCCAGTGGAGTTCTTCTGAAACAAACGGCTTGATGATCGCGGCCGCAATATCCGGATGGTTATAGGCGCCGAGCGTGTCGCCAATATCGTGGAGCAGCGCCATCACGACATAGGCTTCGTCTCGGCCATCACGATGGGCGCGGGTGGCCGTTTGGAGGCAGTGGGTCAGCCGATCAACCGCAAAGCCGCCGCAATCGCCTTCCAGCAAGCGCAGATGATCGAGCACTCTTGCCCCGCCATTGCGCGCGAAGGGGCGCATATGCGTCATGATGATGTCCCAATCTTCTTGGGTGCCTTCGGTCATCGAGTGGAATTTTGCTGTTTGCTCGATCAAGTCGATATCAGCCATCCTCTGTCTCCTTTTGATTTTCAATGAGCATAGCCGTCCCCGCGAAAGGCTTCAATTGGGCGCCAGCTTCGGCTAGACGGTTGGGCTATGGCACTTCCTGGGCTTAGCAATCAGCCGTTTTTTGCGGACAAAAGCCGCGCCTTTTGGGTTCTCCAGACGGTGGGCTGGCTTTTTTATCTGATGCTGCGACTCGCGAGCGGCATCGGGGCAGGCATGAGCCTGTCCTGGGTGGTGCCGCTCTTGGTGTCCACGGCGACCGGCTATTCGCTGACCCTGATCATGGGGGGTATTTTTCGGTGGTTGATCAACCGACGCCCCCTGGTCACTTGGGGGCTATCTGTTGTCACCTTCATCATCGCAGTTTTGATCCACTCGATGGTCGATGCTTGGGTATTCAACCTGCTGGAGCGCGAAGGCGGAGAGTTTAACGGGGCTCTGTTCTTGAGCGCCATCTCCCTCAACGCCCTGCTGTTGGGCGCGTGGTCTGCGCTTTATTATGGGATCAACTTCTACCTGATTATCGAAGAGCAAGCCGATCAGCTGTTGAAGCTCGAAAATCAGGCGACTTCGGCGCAATTGGCGATGCTGCGCTATCAGTTAAACCCGCATTTCCTGTTCAATACCTTGAATTCAATTTCCACCTTGGTGCTTTTGAAGCAGACGGAGAGGGCCAATGCGATGCTGTCGCGCCTGTCCTCCTTCCTGCGTTACACCCTCGCCAATGAGGCAACGGCACAAGTGACAATCGATCAGGAGATCGAAACGCTTAAACTCTATCTCGAAATCGAAAAAATGCGCTTCGAAGACCGGCTGCGGCCAAGCTTTGATATCGATCCGATGGTCGAGAAGGCTCGGTTGCCGTCGCTTTTGCTCCAGCCATTGGTTGAAAATGCGATTAAATATGCCGTGACGCCTCAGGAAGAGGGGGCAGAAATTGCGGTGACGGCGCGGCTGGCAGGCGACAGAGTGCAGATTATCGTTGCCGACACCGGCGCTGGAGCTGGGGAGGTGGGAACAGGCGCGAGCGGGTCAACCGGGGTTGGTCTCGCCAATATTCGGGATCGGTTGAGCCAAGCCTATGGCGAAGACCATCGCTTTGAAACCCAGGCTCGGTCAGGTCGTGGGTTTCAAGTGCTGATCGATATCCCGTTCCAGACAGAAAACCAAAGGTTGGAGGCCGCATGACCATCCGGACCATTCTCGTTGATGACGAAACACTCGCCATTCAGGGGCTTGCGCTGCGGCTTGAGGCGCACCCTGATGTTGAGATTATCGAAACCTGTAACAACGGCCGAGAGGCCATCCGTGCGATCAAGACCCACAAGCCCGACCTTGTCTTTCTCGACATCCAAATGCCAGGTTTTGATGGGTTTTCTGTTGTGTCGGGCCTTGCCGATATCGAGCCGCCGCTCTTTGTTTTTGTGACGGCCTATTCCGATCATGCCATTCGTGCCTTTGAGGCCCAGGCAACAGACTATCTGATGAAACCGGTGGACGAAGACCGGCTTGCAGCGTCGCTTGACCGCGTGCGGCAACGCTTGGCCGAGAAAAAGGGCGTCGAAGAGGCCGAGCGACTGAAAGAGGCGCTCGCCGAGCATGCGCCCGAGGTCCATGAAGAAATTGTGGAAGGTGATGACGCGCCCTCGGCCAATCGCTTTGAAAAGTTGATCAACATTAAAGATCAGGGCCAGATTTTCCGGGTTGATGTTGATACCATCGAGCGGATTGATGCGGCAGGGGATTATATGTGCATCTATACTGGCGGTGAGACGCTGGTGCTGCGGCAAACCATGAAAGATATGGAAAAGCGCCTCGACCCGCGTAAGTTTCAGCGCGTGCATCGCTCTTCAATCGTCAATCTCGATCTGGTTCGGCAGGTGAAGCCCCATACAAATGGCGAATGTTTTCTTGTGCTGGAATCGGGCGCTCAGGTGAAGGTCAGCCGCAGTTATCGCGACGTTGTCGCCCGTTTTGTTCACTAAATTTTAGAATAGCTTGCAGAAACGGCCCCCCGAAAAGGATCAGGGTGTGCCGACATCTGTTCGACACAGGACAACACCTTCGCTAAAAGCCACGGCATGACAGACCGACCCGTGACCCCGCTTCTTGATACGGTGACCTATCCAGCTGATCTGCGTCGGCTGAAGCCTGACCAGTTGCGGCAGTTTGCAGATGAGTTACGGGCGGAAACTATTTCAGCTGTTTCGGTCACCGGCGGGCATCTTGGTGCGGGTCTTGGTGTTGTCGAACTGACGACCGCGATCCATTATGTCTTCAACACCCCGGAGGATAAGCTCGTCTGGGATGTTGGGCATCAATGCTATCCCCATAAAATCCTCACTGGGCGTCGGGACAGGATACGTACGCTGCGGCAGGGGGGCGGGCTTTCCGGCTTCACCAAGCGCAGCGAAAGCGAATATGATCCCTTTGGCGCGGCGCATAGCTCCACATCAATCTCAGCCGCGCTGGGCTTTGCGGTTGCAAACAAAATGGCAGGGCGCCCCGGCCGCGGTATCGCCGTTATTGGGGACGGCGCCATGTCTGCGGGGATGGCCTATGAGGCCATGAACAACGCTGCCGAAGCGGGCAATCGCCTCATCGTGATCCTCAATGATAATGATATGTCGATCGCACCGCCCGTGGGCGGACTGTCGGCCTATCTTGCCCGCCTCGTGTCGTCGCGCCCCTTCCTTAACCTTCGGGAACTGGCGAAGAAGATTTCGCGACGCTTGCCTGAGCCTCTCCACATCGCGGCTCGGAAAACCGATGAATTTGCGCGCGGCATGGCCATGGGCGGAACGTTGTTCGAAGAGCTCGGATTTTATTATGTCGGGCCGATTGACGGACATAATCTTGACCATCTGATCCCCGTTCTCGAAAATGTCCGCGACGCGGCAGAAGGGCCATGCCTGATCCATGTCGTGACGAAGAAGGGGCACGGCTATGCGCCTGCCGAAGCCGCGGCGGATAAATATCACGGCGTCCAAAAATTTGATGTGGTGACAGGCGCGCAGGTGAAGGCTCCTCCAGGGCCGCCAGCCTATCAGAACGTGTTTGGAGAGACGCTCGCCAAATTGGCGGATATTGATCCCAAGATCTGCGCGATCACCGCCGCGATGCCGTCAGGCACAGGCGTGGATAAATTTGCCAAGGCGCACCCTGATAAGGCGTTTGATGTGGGCATTGCGGAACAGCACGCGGTGACCTTTGCGGCGGGCCTAGCTGCCGAGGGGATGCGGCCGTTCTGCGCCATCTACTCGACCTTTCTCCAGCGCGCATATGATCAGGTCGTCCATGATGTCGCCATCCAGAATCTTCCAGTGCGGTTTGCGATTGACCGGGCAGGGCTGGTCGGTGCGGATGGCGCGACCCATGCTGGTGCGTTTGACATTACCTACTTGGCGACCCTGCCCAATATGGTCGTGATGGCACCGTCTGACGAGGCTGAGTTGGTCCATATGACCTATACAGCGGCCCTTCACGATAGCGGGCCGATCGCGCTGCGTTATCCCCGTGGCAACGGGACGGGTATCGCCCTGCCCGAGACGCCGCAGGCACTTGAGATCGGAAAAGGTCGGATTGTCCGGCAGGGCAAGAAGGTCGCGATCCTTTCGCTCGGCACGCGGTTGGAAGAAGCGCTGAAGGCAGCGGATCTCTTGGAGGCTAAGGGGTTGAGCACGACGGTTGCTGATCTGCGCTTTGCGAAGCCGCTCGACACAGAGCTTATCCGCAAGCTGCTGACCACCCATGATGTTGCCGTGACGGTTGAAGAAGCCGCGGTTGGCGGGTTTGGCGCGCATGTCCTGACAATGGCGAGCGACGAAGGGCTGATTGATGCGGGGCTCAAGCTGCGCACGCTGCGTCTGCCCGACATGTTCCAAGATCAGGATAGCCCGCAGAAACAATATGACGAAGCGGGCCTTAACGCGCCTCATATCGTTGACACGGTGCTGAAGGCGCTCCGGATCAATTCTGCCGTTGCCGAGGCCGGAAAGCGCGCCTGATCGGATGGCAAAAATCCGGGCGGATCAACTGCTGGTCGATCGTGGGCTGGCCGAAAGCCGAACGCGCGCGCAGGCGCTGATCCTTGCAGGTCTTGTTTTTAGCGGCGAGCGCAAGATCGAAAAAGCGGGGCAGGCGCTTATCGAAGGCGCGCCGCTTGAGGTGCGGGGGCGGGACCACCCATGGGTCTCTCGCGGCGGGATCAAGCTTGACCATGGCCTGTCCCATTTCGGCTGGGACGTTAAGGGCGTTGTGGCGATGGATGTGGGATCGTCGACAGGCGGCTTTACCGATGTGCTGCTGACGCGCGGTGCAGCTCGGGTCTATGCGGTAGATAGCGGCACGAACCAGCTGGCGTGGAAGCTCCGGCAGGACCCGCGGGTCATTGTCCATGAACAGACAAGCGCGCGGATCTTGACGCAAACACACATCCCCGAACCGATCGATCTTATTGTCTGTGATGCCAGTTTTATCAGCCTCACAAAAGTTCTTGAACGCCCATTTGACTTTGCACGATCTGGTACGCGGCTATTGGCGCTGATCAAGCCCCAATTTGAGGCGGGGCGCGATGAAGTTGGGAAGGGCGGCGTTGTTCGTGACTCCGATGTCCATTTGCGGATTTGTTCGGATATCAAAAGCTGGTTGACCAATTTGGCTTGGGACGTAGAGGGCCTCGTTGAAAGTCCCATTAAAGGGCCTGAGGGTAATATTGAGTTCCTTATCGCGGCTCGGAAGCCGGATTAAGAATTTATTTGGGGTTTTATGAAGTCGTCTTTCATCCTCTTTTCAGGGGCCGCTTTGTTATTTTCTGGTCCCGTTTTCGCCCAGCGGACGACCGAAAATCCTGTCACTCAATCCGCCGACGCTTTTGGCAAGGTGATCGGGAATGAGAGAGTGGGCCTTTATAGCTCAGACGATATCCGTGGTTTCAATCCCATCGATGCCGGCAATGTCCGCATTGAGGGGCTATATTTTGATCATGTTGAGCGCGTTTCATCGCGTATCGTTGAGGGGTCGACCGTCCGTGTCGGCGCGGCAGCGCAAGGCTATGCCTTTCCGGCGCCAACCGGGATCGTCGATTATGCACTTACCCTATATAAAGGGTATCCAGAAGGCAGCTTCCAGATGGAACGTGGCCCCTATGGTGGGGTGGCAGGCGGCGGCGAAGCGCGCTTTGCCTTGGCCGGGCCAAAATTAGGACTTTCGCTCGGTTTTGGCTTTCGGGATCAGGTCCGCCCAGAAGGGGGGCGGAACCAATTTCGCAATCTTGGGTCCACGATGGTCTGGCGGCCCTATCAAGGCGCGTTGCTCAGCGTCTTCGCGGGCGGCTATACAAATCGAAACGATGAAGCTCATGTGACTCTCTACCCCCTCGACGGGGCGCAGCCCCCACGGGTGCCTCGAGGCGATTTTCTGGGCCAATATTGGACGGACCGGAATAGCATTTTGAAGACAACGGGGGTTGTCGCCAAATTTCCGTCCGGTCCATGGCTGTTCGAAGCGGGTCTTTTTGATTTCACGATGAAAAACCGCACCAATTTTGCTGATCTTTTGAGGGGCGTGTCGGCTGATGGATCGGCGGCGTCGCGCACGATCCTCTCCGATCCGGCTAGCCGGACGGACAGCCTTTCAGGTGAGGGGCGAGTGACCCGGTTCTGGCGGGGGGCACGCGTCGAGCATCGGTTGGTATTCAGCGCGCGAGGACGGATCAAGGACCGGCGTTTTGGGGGAACACAGCGGATTGATCTTGGCCCGAGTTCGGCGGTGTTGCCAGACTTTCGCGTCGCGCCCTTGCTCCTGCCGCAGGAAAAGGACGAGGATCACGTCCAGCAGATGAACTGGGGCCTCGCTTACGGGGCAAAATGGGCAGGGCGAGGCAGCATCGACCTTTCGGTGTCTCGTGCAGAATATACGAAAACGCTCGATTTCGTCGATCCCTTGCTCCCGAGGATCGAAACCCAGGATAATCCCATTCTTGTAACGGCGATGGGGTCGGTGTCGGTGTCGCGGCGATTGACCCTTTATGGTGGCTTTGTTCGCGGGCTTGAAGAGGCCCTCATTGCGCCAGACATTGCGGTCAATCGATCCGAGGCGCCGCCCGCAATTCGAACCCGACAAATTGATGGGGGGATGCGGTATGCCATCACCCCCTATTTGTCGTTCATTGGTGGTCTATTCAGCGTCAAAAAGCCCTATTTCAACCTCGATCCTGCCCTTCGCTATCGCCAATTGGGCACAGTTGATAATCGCGGCGTGGAAGTTTCCCTGGCGGGTAGTGTCGCGCCTGGCCTTGCACTGGTTGCGGGATCGGTTTTTCTGGATCCGCAGATTTCAGGGGAGGCGGTTGACCAAAAACGCATTGGTTCGCGGCCCGTTGGCTCATTGCGGCGGCGCAGTATCGCCAATCTGGATTGGCGCTTTGCCGCTGGCAAAAGCCCTTTATCCCTCGATATCGCGTTGGAAGCCATTTCGGCGCGGATGGCGAATGCCGCAAACACCCTTCAGGTTGCCCCGCGTGAAACGATCAATCTGGGTGCCCGCTATCGCTTTGGTTTTGCCGGCGCTCGTTGGTTGCTGAGGACACAGATTTCCAACCTTTTCAATGACTATGGCTGGCACGTTTCCTCAAGCGGTGGGTTCACTTATTCGAATAGCCGGACGTACATGGCGCAGCTCGTGGCGGACCTTTAGGATAGGTCTCCGTAAATTTCTCAAAATGGGGCGAAACGGCGCTTGCGAGCGCGCCCTTCTCGTGCATAGTCCATATGTCTTTCCACTAAGGGGATGCTGATGGCCGGAATAGCCTCAAAGACGCAGTTGCGTATGTCTTACCTTCGCTGGGCCTTAGTTACTGTGCCGGGGATCGTGCTCTTGGGCTTTCTCTCCGGGCGCCTCGCCAATTCTGGCTATGACAATAGATGGTTCCTTGCCCTTGATCGGCCCGATATCGTGCCGCCCGGATGGGTTTTTGGGGTTGTGTGGACGCTGCTTTACATCATGATGGGGCTGGCTGTGGCGCAGATCCTGCATGCGCGAGGGGCCAATGGGCGCGGCAGGGCTTTATTCCTCTTCTTCCTCCAACTCGCTCTGAACCTTCTTTGGACGCCGCTCTTTTTTGGATGGCACGAGGTGTCGATGGCGCTCGTCTTGATCCTGCTCATCCTTGTCATCACCATCGCGACGACCTTCGCTTTCGCGGCGATCCGTCGGCTGGCCGCGTGGCTGCTGGTTCCCTATATGGTATGGCTGAGCTTTGCGACGATCCTGACGTATCAGATCGACCAGCGTAATCCCGATGCCGAAACCCTTGTACCAGGCCAGGTGCGTGCCCAAATAGGGTTGTGAGCTAATCTTAAATTAGGACCAGATCAGATATGCAGACCGAAAACCGTCTATTCGATGACCTTGCAAAACTGGTCAACGGCGCCGCGGGGACGATTGCGGGAATGACCCGTGAAGCCGAAGCTGCAAGCCGGGAAAAGTTGAAAGAATGGCTGGGTGGCATGGATTTTGTGAGCCGTGATGAGTTTGAGGTCGTCAAAGCGATGGCCCTTGCCGCCCGTGAGGAAGCGGATGCGCTCAAGGCTCGGCTTGATGCCCTAGAGGCGTCGCAAAAGAGCTGATCCTTAACCTTATTGTCCACAATTTTGTCGAGCGTTCCTGCGCGTGACCTTGCTCGTGCAGCTTTTCTGACGGCAAGCAACCGCTGATGAGCATGGAACCCCTCGACATGGCGCAGGCCGCCGGCGCGCCAATCGAAACGCTGGAAAGCTGGTTCTCGGCGCATAACTGGCTGCATGAGCGGATTGGTGATGACGAAATCGTTGCATCAGCCAAAGGCGCTTGGAACCAATATGAACTGCGTGGGCTCTGGCGTGAGGATGACTGCGTCCTGCAGTTTCTTGCATTTCCCGATATCAAAGTAACGGATTCGCAAGCCGCGGTTATTTATGAGGCAATTGGCCTGATAAATGAACAACTCTGGCTGGGCCATTTTGAATATTGGCCATCAACCGGGATCATCGTTTACCGCCATGCGGCATTGCTTGATGCGGGAAGCGGTGAGGCCGTTTTCTCCTTTGATCAAGCCGAGGTGCTTGTTGAAGCAGCGATTGATGAGCTCGATCGTTTTTATCCCGTTTTTCAGTTTGTTTTATGGGGCGGCAAGTCCCCGCGCGAGGCGATCGCCTCGGCAATGGTCGAGACGCAGGGCGAAGCCTGATGGCCAATCCGTCGATCTGGCTGGTCGGCTGCGGCAATATGGGCGGTGCGATGCTGCGCGGGTGGCTGGGAGCTGGGATTGCCGCTGACGGAATTTTGGTGATCGACCCGATGACGCCACATGTGCCGGAAGGCGTCCGCGTGGTTGCGAAAGCCGAGGGTCCGGCACCTGATATCCTATTGCTTGGCATCAAGCCCCAGATGCTCGACGAAGTGGCCCCGACGCTTGCGATTGGTGCCGAGACGATCGTCATCTCGATCCTTGCCGGTGTTGAATGTGCTGTTCTTGCCAAAAAACTGCCCGGCGCCCGGCGCTATGTGCGGGTGATGCCCAATATGCCTGCGGCGATCGGGGACGGCGTGAGTGCAGTGTTCGCGCCTCACCTTTCGGATGCTGATCGGCAGCGTGTTGAGGGGCTTATCGCGCCACTGGGGTCAGTCGAGTGGATCGACGATGAGGCGCTGTTTCATGCAGTGACAGGCGTCTCAGGATCTGGGCCGGCCTTTGTGTTGCGGTTCATCGAGGCATTGGCCGAAGCGGGTAAAAAGGCTGGGCTTGAGGCCGACCTTTCGCTGCGCCTTGCGCTGCAGACTGTTGCTGGCACAGCCCGCCTTGTTCAGACTACGGGCCGCAGCCCAGCAGATTTGGCAGAGGCTGTGCGGAGCCCGAACGGGACAACTCACGCAGGGCTTCTCGTGCTTGATGCGTCCGACCTGAGGCAGATCCTCGATGCAACGGTTAAAGCAACGGCAGATCGCAGCTCTGAAATGGCAGCGGCGGCGCGCGCCTCCTGATCGCGGGGGCAGGTTGACCTGCGCTTCGGCCTCGCATAGCGCAATTTTATAAACTCGGGTAAGGCCCGGCCTATGTCAGGAAAGCTTTAATTCAGATGAGCCAAGCTCTCTCCTTCCAGATTGATCGCAGCGCAAACCCGGTGTCTGTTGAAGACCGTTCCGCCCTGATTGCGGCGCCCGGTTTTGGCAAGGTCTTTACCGATCATATGGTGACGATCCGCTATGTTGAGGGGAAGGGCTGGCACGATGCCAAGGTTCATGCCCGCCAGCCGCTGGTGCTCGATCCGGCGACGTCGGTTCTTCATTATGCGCAAGAGATTTTTGAGGGGCTGAAGGCGTATCGCCTCGAAGACGGCACGATGGCCCTGTTTCGGCCGGAGGCGAATGCGCAGCGCTTCAATGCATCGGCCCGCCGTATGGCGATGGCCGAGCTTCCCGAAGACCTGTTTGTCGAGGCATGCCGTCAATTGGTGTCCATCGACAAGGATTGGTTTCCGGATGTTGAGGGTGGTGCGATCTATTTGCGGCCCTTCATGATCGCGAGCGAAGTCTTTCTAGGCGTGAAACCTTCGTCGGAATATCTCTTCATGGTTATTGCCTCGTCCGTAGGTGGTTATTTCAAGGGCGGTGCGCCTGCCGTCTCCTTATGGGTGTCGCAGGAGTATAGCCGCGCGGCGCCTGGAGGGACGGGAGCCGCCAAATGCGGTGGCAACTATGCCTCCAGCCTTATCGCACAGGCCGAAGCGACCAAACGCGGCCATGATCAGGTCGTCTTTCTGGATGCAGCGGAAAATCGCTGGATCGAGGAGCTGGGCGGTATGAACATTTTCTTCGTGTTCGACGATGGTTCGATCCAGACGCCGCCGCTCTCGGGAACGATCCTTCCTGGCATCACGCGGGATTCGCTCCTGACGCTGGCCCGTGAAGAGGGATTGACCGTGCGGGAAGAACGCTATGCCATTGATCAATGGGAGGCGGACTCAAAAAGCGGACGTATCGTCGAATCATTTGCATGCGGCACGGCAGCGGTCGTGACCCCGATTGGGAAGGTCTCTAACCCGTCAGGCAGTTTCACGATTGGGGCGGGTGGACCGGGGCAGGTAACCCAGCGGTTGAAGGACCGATTGGTCGGAATTCAGCGCGGGATTGCCGCTGACCCCCATAATTGGGTCATGCGGCTCGATTGACCGATTGCCTTTAGGGACAGGGGCGTTATAGGGACGCCCTGCCCATGCTGGGGCGTCGCCAAGTGGTAAGGCACCGGTTTTTGGTACCGGCATTCGGAGGTTCGAATCCTCCCGCCCCAGCCAAATCTTTCGGACATCTTTTCGGACAGGCTTTGGTGCCCTATTTCAGGTCACCAAGGAGATTGATCGATGACCGAAGTCGCAACCATCGCAGGCGGATGTTTCTGGTGCGTGGAAGCCGTTTTTCAGCAGCTTGACGGCGTGGAGCGGATCGAGAGCGGCTATATTGGCGGCCATGTCCCGAACCCGACCTATAAGCTCGTCTGCGGCGGCGATACCGGCCATGCTGAGGGTTTGCGGATCTGGTTTGATCCAGCCCGCATTTCTTATGGCGATCTGCTCGACGTGTTCTTCGCGACGCATGATCCAACCCAGCTGAACCGCCAAGGCAATGACATTGGCACGCAATATCGCTCTGCCATTTTTCCGCATGACGCCGCCCAAGAAGCCGAAGCGCACGCTGCGATGGAACGCGCCCAGCCGGATTGGCCGGCGCCGATTGTCACGAAAATTGAGCCTTTGGCCGAATGGTATCCGGCGGAAGACTATCACCAGGGCTATTGGGACGGGGAGGGACAGCGCAATCCTTACTGCCTCGCCGTCATACCGCCCAAGCTGATGAAACTGAAAAAAGGCTTTGCCGAGCGGTTAAAAAAAGGGGCGGCCTAAGCCACCCCTTTCAATCTGGTTATCTTCCCGGCCTTATCGGCCGCTCGTTTTGCGGATGGCGCCTTTATGCGCACCGACCCCATTGGCCTTTCGATTGCCGAAATGACGGCGCCGCGCGTTTTGCGCATTGGGATTGTCATTGGTGCGGCGCGCTTCTTCGTGCCGGCGGTTCGCTGTTGGCGGCGCCTGTTTCGGCTTGGGCAAATTGGCGACGGCTTCAGCAAAATTGGCGGGTAGGGGGACCGGCTCCAGTTGAACGCGGGTCAGGCGCTCAATCTGGCGCAGCCAGCCGCGTTCTTCGCCATCAACAAAGCTGATCGCAATGCCATCGCGCCCAGCGCGCGCGGTGCGGCCGATGCGGTGGACATATTGTTCCGGCACATTGGGCAGCTCAAAATTGAAGACATGGCTGACGCCCGACACGTCGATGCCGCGCGCGGCAATATCAGTGGCGATCAGGATGCGGATTTCGCCCTTGCGGAAGGCCTGAAGTGCTTGGGTGCGCTGGGCCTGGCTCTTATTGCCATGAATGGCAGCGCAGGGAATGCCTGCGGCGTGAAGGTGCTTCACCACCCGGTCCGCCCCGTGCTTGGTGCGGGTAAAGACAAGCGCGCGGTCAATCGGCTCTTCCTGAAGCTTGATCGTTAACAGCGCCTGCTTTTCCCGGGCGGTGACAAAGGTCACAAATTGCTGGACGCGTTCTGCCGTTGTGGATTCCGGCGTCACCGAGACGCGGACCGGATCGGTGAGGAAGCGGTTGCCAAGCTCGGCAATCGTCTTGGGCATGGTCGCCGAGAAAAACAGCGACTGGCGCTTTTTCGGCAGCATCGTGTCGATCCGCTTAAGCGAATGGATAAAGCCAAGGTCGAGCATCTGGTCGGCTTCATCCAGGACGAAGATTTCGACGTTGCGCAGCGATAAGGCGCGTTGGTCAATAAGGTCGAGCAGGCGGCCCGGCGTGGCAACGAGAACATCGACGCCCGGGCTCAATGCCTTGATCTGGCGCCCGATTGGCACGCCGCCGAACACGGTTTCCACCCGCAGCTGCAACTGGCGGCCATAGTCGCGGAAGGACTGGGCAATTTGCGCGGCCAGTTCCCGCGTGGGCGACAGCACAAGCATCCGGCAGGTCAAAGGCGCGCGCGCCTTCGGGTTTTCCATCAGATATTGGAGCGAGGGCAGCGCAAAGGCTGCCGTTTTGCCGGTACCGGTCTGCGCGATACCGCACAGATCCTTACCTTCCAGCAGCGGCGGGATCGCCTGAAGCTGGATCGGCGTCGGCGTCTCATAGCCCTTGGCGTGCAATGCGCTGAGCAGCGGCTTGGCAAGGCCAAGGTCAGAAAAATGGGTCATAAAAACTTTCAAACATAAAGCGCGAGCGCGCCACAAAGGGCACGCGCGAGCGGGGTCAAACTGACAACCCGCGTGACAAGGGAAGCCTTAGAAGGTGCGACAAGAAGCCCGGCCTGCTTCGCCATCAAGGGCAAACAATCACGCTGGCCATAGGGATCCGCAAGGTCAAACCTTGCTGCGCTGCACAACTCTCTAAGCGCGTTTGTGCAAAAATGCAAAGAAAATCACGCCGCTGCGCGGTGGAGCCTATCTGCAATGGCCGCGCCCAGCCCGTTTTGGGGGATTGGGGCCACCGCAATGCGGGGCTTGTCCGACAGGTCAGCGGTGTGGAGCAGATCAAATAGCCGGGCTGCCGCTTCCACCAGATCGCCCGATGGGCTGAGACTTTCATCGCCCGCAATAGCGCCAAATCCAATGAAGAATTCATCCGCCTCAGCAGTCGTCGCAGCTAGCCGAAGCGGTTTGGCGGGGGCGTAATGGCTTTCCATCTGGCCAGGCGCCTCAATCTTGCCGCCGGTTTCCAAGTCAAGCGCCAGATCGACGGGGCCGGGGCGCAGCAGCCGCAATTTGTCGCCATCCACCGCGATGATCGTCGACTCCAGACCGACTGTGGTCGGTCCGGCATCGAGGATCAGCGGAATGCGGCCCGATAAGGTGCGGGCGACATGGTCGGCGCGGGTGGGGCTTATCGTCCCGCTGGCATTGGCGCTGGGGGCGGCCAGAGGTTTGCCTGACGCCCGAAGCAGGTCCTGCATCGCCGGATGGGCGGGGACACGCAGAGCTATCGTCGTCAACCCGGCAGAAACGATGCCGGCAATGCCGCTGTCGGGCTTCAGCGGGAGAACCAGTGTCAGGGGGCCGGGCCAATAGCGGCGGGCCAAATCGCGGGCGGTATCATTGAACTGGGCGATGCGTTCCGCGCTCTCAAGGTCAGGCAGATGGACGATCAGCGGGTTGAAGCTGGGCCGGCCCTTCGCGGCATAGATGCGCGCGACAGCTTCGCCATTTGTCGCGTCAGCCGCGAGTCCATACACGGTTTCGGTCGGCACAGCGACACATTGACCTTCTGCAATCAGCTGCGCGGCCTTGGCGATGCCGGCTGTGCCGTAGGGGCATATTTCTGTCCGAAAGGCGGTGTTTGTGTCCATCGCTTGCAGCGCTATAGCGCCGGGACACAGCTTGCAACCGCGAGAGACATGCACATGACTTACACGCCCCCGATTGCCGAACAACGTTTCGTGTTGGATCATGTTACCAAGATTTCGGAACTGGCCGCGCATCCGACCTTTGAGGCGGCCTCGCCCGATATGGTCGATGCCATTTTGGAAGGGGCAAGCGCACTCGCGGCAGGGGAATGGGCGCCGACCAACCGGGTGGGAGATACCAACAATCCCAAATGGTCAGACGGGACGGTGACGATGCCGCCGGGCTTCAAACAGGCCTATCAAGCCTATGTTGAGGGCGGCTGGGGTACGATTTCCTGCCCGCCGGAATTTGGGGGGCAGGGGCTGCCCTTTGCGTTGGGCTTTGTGGTTCTGGAAGATCTGGGCAGTGCCAATATGGGCTTTGGCCTGTGCCCGATCCTGACATCGGGCGCGATTGAGGCGCTGGCGGCGCATGGCAGCCCAGAACAACAGGCCATGTATCTGCCCAAGCTCGTCACGGGCGAATGGTCGGGCACGATGAACCTGACAGAACCGCAAGCTGGGTCGGATGTGGGGGCGCTGCGTTCTACCGCAGAGCCGGCGGCCGATGGCAGCTACCGGATCAAAGGCACGAAGATTTACATCACCTTTGGTGAGCATGATCTGGCCGAGAATATCGTCCACCTCGTTCTGGCGCGCACGCCCAATGCCCCGCCGGGGACCAAGGGGATTTCGCTGTTCCTCGTGCCCAAAATTCGGCCCGACGGCACCCGTAATGATCTGCGCTGCGCCTCTATTGAGCATAAGCTTGGCATTCACAGCTCACCCACCTGCGTGATGACCTATGGCGATAATGATGATTGCCATGGCTGGCTGATCGGCCCGGAAATGGGCGGGATGCGCGCGATGTTTACGATGATGAACAATGCACGCCTCAATGTCGGCTTGCAGGGCGTGCAGATTGCCGAACGGGCAACCCAACAGGCGATGCGCTATGCGCAGGATCGCATCCAATCTGCCCGCCCAGACAGCGGCGGCAAGCCGGTGCCGATTATCGAGCATCCCGATGTGCGCCGGATGCTCCTGCGGATGAAAGCCTCCACCGAGGCCGCGCGGGCGCTGCTGTATCTGGCTGCCGGCAATGTCGATCGCGCCCATCTGGGTGTCGAGGGGGCGCGCCAGCGGGTTGACCTCTTGACGCCGCTTGCCAAGGCCTATGGCACGGATATTGGCTGCGAAGTGGCCAGTATCGGCATCCAGATCCATGGCGGCATGGGCTTTGTGGAAGAAACGGGCGCGGCTCAGCATTATCGCGACGCGCGGATTGCCCCGATTTATGAAGGCACCAACGGCATTCAGGCCGCGGACTTGGTTGGCCGCAAGCTGGCGGGCGATGCCGGGGCGGGCATGGCGGCGCTGATCGCCGATGTGCGCGCCGAAGCCGAGGATGCACGCCTGATCGCCCTGACCGATCTGGTCGAAAAGCTGACCGCCAATCTGTTGAACGCCGAGGTCGATGATCGTCTGGCCGCCAGCTATCCGTATCTGACGATGGTGTCGGTGATGACCTGTGGCTGGCTGATGGAACGCCAGGCGCGGATTGCCAAGGCCATGCTCGACAAAGGCGAAGGCGACCCACGCTTCCTCAAGGCAAAGACCGTGACAGCGGGTTTCTACCTCACGCATATGGTGGGCGAGGCGCTCGGGTTAGCCGGTTCGGTTACCGCGGGTGCGGATTGGCTGTACGACCTTTCGGCCGAGGATCTGGCGGCTTAAGCTGTCACGCGGACCAGCAGCGCATCCACCTGAACCTGCGCGCCAGCTGTGGCGTGCAGATCGGCAACGATGCCGTCAAACGGCGCGACGAGGCTGTGTTCCATCTTCATCGCCTCGAGCGTCAGCAGCTTTTGGCCGCGGACAACCTTGTCTCCGGCTGCCACATCGACGGAGAGAACACGGCCGGGCATGGGGGAGAGGATCGCGCCATCCGACGCGCTCCCTTTATGGCTGCCCGATGCGCGCCAAGGCTCCAGCCGCCAGACGGCGCCTTGTTCCGCCACCAGCATTTGCGGCGCCGGGCTGTCTTCGCCCGGGCCGTGGAGGGCGACATCAACCGGCGTGCCATCCAGCAGGAAGGGCGCGCTATGCCGCGCCGGGCCATTGAGGCGAAAGCCTGAGAAAAGCGATTTTGGGACCATCGCCATAGCGGCACGGGTCAGCGCCGCGTCACTGGGCAGGGGCGGCGCAGTTAAATCATCTGCATGGCGCGCAATCAGGCCGGTATCGACCTTGCCTGCCGAAAAGTCGGAATGGTCAAGCAGGCGGTAAAGGAAGGCCGCGTTGGTTTTCACTGGCCAAACCGCCGTTTCGCCAACCATCTCCAAAAGCTGGGCGCGCGCTTCCTCGCGCGTGTCGCCCCGGGCGATCAGCTTTGCGATCATCGGGTCATAATATGGGCTGATCTCTCCGCCTTCCTCAACCCCGCTATCGATCCGCCCGCCAAAGCCGGTCTGGAACAGGTCAAGCCGTCCCGTGCTGGGCAGAAAGCCGCGTGCGGGGTCTTCGGCATAGAGCCGGGCTTCCATCGCCCAGCCATCGAGCGTGATCTCGTGTTGAAGCAAGGGAAGCGGCTCCCCTGCGGCGACGCGCAATTGCCATTCCACCAGATCAACGCCCGTGACTTCTTCCGTCACAGGATGCTCCACCTGAAGCCTTGTGTTCATTTCCATGAACCAGATCCGGTCGGCGCGCAGACCATCCGACGCATCGGCGATGAACTCAACCGTGCCGGCGCCGACATAATTGACGGCCGCTGCCGCGCGGACGGCGGCGTCACACAAAGCCTGCCGGGTGGCGGCGTCCATGCCGGGGGCGGGTGCTTCCTCGATCACCTTTTGGTGGCGCCGCTGGAGCGAACAATCGCGCTCGAACAGATGGACGATATGGCCGTGCCGATCGCCAAAGACCTGCACTTCCAGGTGGCGCGGCGTTGCGACATAGGTCTCCAGCAAAACGCGATCATCGCCAAAAGCCGCTTTGGCCTCGCGCTGGCACGCAGCGAGCGCCTCGGCAAAATCGGCGGACGCATCTACCCGGCGCATCCCCTTGCCGCCGCCGCCTGCGACCGCCTTGATGAGAAGCGGGAAGCCAATTGCATTTGCTTCCGCCTGAAGCCGGGCAGGGGACTGGTCGTCCCCCAGATAGCCTGGGGTCACGGGGACGCCTGCCTTGGCCATCAGCGCCTTGGCGGCGTCTTTCAGGCCCATGGCGCGAATGCTTGCAGGGTCCGGGCCAACCCAGATCAGCCCGGCATCGATCACGGCTTGAGCAAAATCGGCATTTTCAGACAGAAATCCATAGCCGGGATGGATGGCATCCGCGCCGCTGGCCGCGGCCGCTGCCAAAATGCGTGCCGGGTTCAGATAGCTGTCTTTGGCGGGCGCTGGGCCAACCTCGACCGCCGCATCTGCCGCGCGGACATGGAGGGCATCGCGATCCGCCTCGGAACATATGGCGATAGTGCGCAGCCCCATATCGCGCGCGGTGCGGATGATGCGACAGGCAATTTCGCCCCGATTGGCGATGAGGAGGGAGGTGAAGGACATGGTTTCTGCTCGTTACATCCGAAACACGCCAAAGCTCTGGCGTTCGGGGATGGGGGCTTGGAGGGCGGCTTCTAACGCCAGCGCAATGACGTCGCGGCTTTGGACCGGATCTATAATGCCATCATCCCACAGCCGCGCCGTGGCGTAATAGGGATTGCCCTCATCCTCATATTTCTGGCGTATCGGCGCCTTAAACGCATCTGCCTCTTCCGCCGACCAGTTGGCGGCATCGCGGTGCACGGTTGCGAGAACAGAAGCGGCCTGTTCACCGCCCATCACGCTGATTCGCGCATTGGGCCATGAAAACAAAAAGCGCGGATCATAAGCGCGCCCGGCCATGCCATAATTGCCCGCGCCAAAGCTGCCGCCGATCAACAGGGTTATTTTGGGGACAGTTGCCGTGGCAACCGCCGTCACCAACTTGGCGCCATGTTTTGCAATGCCTTCCGCCTCATATTTACCGCCGACCATGAAGCCAGAGATGTTCTGGAGGAAAAGGAGCGGAATGCGCCTTTGTTGTGCTAATTCAATAAAATGCGCGCCCTTCATCGCACTTTCGCTGAAGAGTACGCCGTTATTGGCAAGGATGGCGACCGGAATGCCCCAGATATGGGCAAAGCCGCACACCAAAGAGCTGCCGTAAAGCGCCTTAAATTCATGAAATTCTGATCCATCCACCAGTCGGGCAATCACCTCATGCACATCATAAGGGGCGCGGACATCTTCGGGGATGATGCCGTAAAGCTCTTCCGCTGCAAATCGGGGCGGGCGCGGAGCGGCCATGTTGATGTCTGGGACGCGCGGCTTGGGAAGGTGCGAAACAATATCGCGCACGATGCTCAGCGCATGAGCATCATCATCGGCAACATGATCGACCACGCCCGATTTGCGACCATGAAGGTCGCCGCCGCCTAGATCTTCAGCGGTAATTTCTTCGCCCGTCGCCGCTTTGACCAAAGGCGGGCCAGCCAGAAAAATCGTGCCCTGGTTGCGGACGATCACCGTCTCATCGGACATGGCGGGCACATAGGCGCCACCTGCGGTGCAACTGCCCATCACGCAGGCAATTTGCGGGATACCCTTGGCCGACATGTTGGCCTGATTGAAAAAGATGCGGCCGAAATGGTCGCGGTCCGGGAAAACCTCTGCCTGATGGGGCAGGTTCGCGCCGCCGCTATCGACCAGATAGATGCACGGCAGATGGTTCTTTTCCGCAATTTCTTGTGCGCGCAGATGCTTTTTGACGGTCATCGGATAATAGGTGCCGCCTTTGACCGTCGCATCGTTGCAGATGATCATGCACTGCCGGCCCGAGACCCGGCCGATCCCCGCGATGATCCCCGCACCGGGGATATCGTCGTCATAGAGGTCAAAGGCCGCGAGCTGGCCGATTTCGAGAAACGGGCTGCCGGGATCGAGCAATTGCTCGACGCGCGCACGGGGGAGGAGCTTGCCGCGCGCTTCATGCCGATCACGCGATTTCTGGTCGCCGCCCCGCGCGGCCTTCGCCACCCGATCGCGCAGTTCTGCGGCCAGTGCCCGATTGTGCGCGGCGCGGCTTACCGCTTCTGGCGTATCGGCGCTGTAGAGCGAGGCGAGAACCGGGCCAGTCATGCGCCGATCAATTCCCGGCCGATCAGCATCCGGCGGATTTCATTGGTTCCCGCCCCAATATCCATCAGCTTGGCATCGCGCAGATAGCGTTCGACGGGCCAATCCTTGGTATAGCCAGCCCCGCCCAACGCCTGAATGGCTTCCAGCGCCACGCGCACCGAGTTTTCGGACGAAAGCATCACCGCACCCGCGGCATCGAAGCGCGTCGTCTGCCCGGCGTCGCAGGCGCGGGCAACGGCATAAACATAGGCGCGCGCCGAGTTGAGCGCGACATACATATCGGCCACCTTGGCCTGCATCAGCTGGAAGGACCCTACGGGCACGCCAAATTGCTTGCGCTCGCGGATATAGGGGATGACGGTATCAAGACAGGCCTGCATGATGCCAAGGCCGATGCCCGCTAGCACCGCGCGCTCATAATCCAGCCCCGACATCAGCACGCCGACGCCACCATTAAAGGGGCCAACGACATTCTCGTCCGGCACAAAACAGTCATTAAAAACAAGTTCCGCCGTGGGCGAACCCCGCATGCCCATTTTGTCGATCTTCTGGCCGATGGAGAAGCCCGGCATCTCTTTTTCAATCAGAAAAGCCGTAATCCCGCGTGACCCCGCGTCGGGCGTCGTCTTGGCATAGACAAACAAGGTATCGGCATAAGCGGAATTGGTGATCCAGAATTTGGTGCCGTTGAGCTTTAAGCCGCCGTCCACCTTTTCCGCCTTAAGCTTCATCGAGACGACGTCCGAGCCGGCGCCGCTTTCTGACATGGCAAGGCTGCCGACATGGTCGCCCGAAATCAGCTTGGGCAGATATTTGGCCTTTTGCTCAGGGTTGCCCCAGCGGCGGATCTGGTTGACGCACAAATTGGAATGCGCGCCATAGCTAAGGCCGACAGAGGCGGAGGCGCGGCTGATTTCTTCCACCGCAATGGTGTGTTCCAGATAGCCTAGGCCAAGCCCGCCTTGGTCTTCCTCTACGGTGATGCCGTGCAGGCCCAGTTCCCCCATGGCCGGCCATAACTCTTGCGGAAACCAGTCTTCCGCGTCGATCCGGGCGGCAAGTGGGGCAATTTTATCCTCCGCAAAGCGACGCGTGGTCGCGCGGATCATCTCGGCAGCGTCCCCAAGGGCAAAATCAAAATCGGGCGTTGCGGGCATCAGGCTCTCCTTGTTGCGGCCTGTGCTAGCAGAGCAAAGGCCGGGAATGAAAATGGATATTTAAACAGGGCCAAGGGTAAGCGATGGGCGGTCATCTTCTCGACACGATCTAAGATCAATAATCGGGCCTAGCGCGGACGCACCTGCTTGGTTACATGGGCCGCCACGACTCAAACGGGAACTTCATTGTGGCGATCGACATTCCTCTTGGCCTGACTTTTGACGACGTGCTGCTTCAGCCGCGCGAATCCGATGTTTTGCCAAGCCAAGCGGACACCCGCACGCAGATCACGCGCGACATTACGCTCAACATTCCCGTGCTCTCCTCGGCGATGGATACGGTGACTGAGGCTGATATGGCGATTGTCATGGCGCAATTGGGCGGCATTGGCGTCCTTCACCGCAATTTGTCGATCGAAGAACAGTGCACCGCCGTTCGTCAGGTAAAGCGCTTTGAATCGGGCATGGTCGTCAATCCGATCACGATTGAGCCAACAGCAACGCTGGCCGAAGCCAAGGCGATTATGGCCGCCAACAAGATTTCCGGCATTCCCGTGGTGGAGGCAAGTGGCCGCCTGGTGGGTATTCTGACCAACCGCGATGTCCGCTTTGCTGCGAACCCCAACCAGCCTGTGTCAGAGTTGATGACGCACGAAAATCTCGTGACGGTAAAGGCGGGCGTTGATCAGGAAGAGGCCCGTCGTCTTTTCCACCAGCGCCGGATTGAGAAGCTGCTCGTTGTTGACGACGCGTTTCATTGTGTCGGGCTGATTACCGTCAAGGATATGGAAAAGGCGATCACCTATCCGAATGCGACGAAAGACGCGTCCGGTCGGCTGCGTGTCGCTGCCGCGTCGACCGTGGGTGACGCTGGTTTTGAACGCACCGAGGCGCTGATCGCGGCAGAATGTGACCTTGTTGTGATCGACACGGCGCATGGCCATTCGAAGATGGTTTCTGTCGCAGTGGAGCGGGTGAAGAAGCAATATCCGCATATCCAGATCATCGCGGGCAATGTTGCCACTGCGGAGGCAACGCGGGCGTTGATCGACGCGGGCGCGGACGGCGTGAAAGTTGGCATTGGGCCTGGTTCGATCTGCACAACGCGCGTCGTTGCAGGCGTTGGGGTTCCCCAGCTCACGGCGATCATGGAATCGGCTGAAGAGGCCCGCAAATCGGGCATTGGCATTATCGGCGATGGTGGCCTGCGCACCTCGGGCGACATCGCGAAGGCACTGGCGGCGGGGGCTGCGAGCGTCATGGTCGGCTCGCTGCTCGCGGGAACGGAAGAAGCGCCGGGCGAAACCTTCCTCTATCAGGGGCGCGCCTATAAATCCTATCGCGGCATGGGCTCGGTCGGGGCGATGGCCCGCGGCTCGGCTGACCGTTATTTCCAGCAGGACATCAAGGATCAACTGAAGCTGGTGCCAGAAGGCATTGAAGGGCAAGTGGCTTATAAGGGCCCGGCCAAGGATGTCATCCATCAGCTCGTGGGCGGCGTGAAAGCCGCGATGGGCTATACCGGCGCCAAGACGATCCGCGACTTGCAGGAGCGCGCCCGCTTTGTGCGCATCACGGGTGCTGGGCTGCGTGAAAGCCATGTCCACGATGTTACCATCACGCGTGAAGCGCCAAATTATCCAACCCGCGGTTGATCCCAGCTTGACGATCGAGTCAGGGCGATGACCCCGGACGCACGCGTTCAGACGGCGATCGAGATTCTCGACGCGGTCATTGCGGCGGCCAGGGGCAATGGCGCGGCAGCCGATGCTGTTATCGCGCAAGAGTTTCGCGCCCGCCGCTATGCTGGCTCCAAAGACAAGCGCGCGATCCGTGAGCTTGTCTATCGCGCCATTCGGGCTTTCGGAACTATTCCCCCGTCTGGCCGCGCCGCGATGCTCGGGCTTGGCTTGGGAGATCTCGGCATTTTGGAAGCTTTTGGCGGCGGCGGTTATGGGCCTGCCGCTCAGAGCGCTGACGAGCCGATTGCTGAACCGAGCGTGATGGCGGCGTGGATGGCGGATGCTTTTGCGCCTTTCGTGACGGGGGATGAGGTTTCGGCCCTGATGGAGCGCGCGCCACTTGATCTGCGGGTGAACCGCCTCAAGGCCCGCCGAGAAGAGGTGATGGCCAAGATCGGCGGGGAGGCACTGCCCAATCTTCCCGATGCCTTGCGCTTTGCCGAGGGCTTCGATGTGGCCTCCAGCCCGATCTTTGCCGAGGGTTTGGTCGAGGTGCAGGACGCGGCGAGCCAATGGGTGGCCCAGATCTGCGGCGTTACGCCCGAGATGACGGTGGTGGATCTGTGTGCAGGTGCAGGGGGTAAAACGCTTGCCCTCTCGTCTGCGATGGGCGGCGAGGGCCGGTTGATTGCGTGTGATACCGACCGCGCCCGCCTGGGCCGTCTGCCCGAACGCGCTGCCCGCGCAGGTTGCCAAGTTGAAACGCGGCTGCTGAACCCGAAACGGGAAGCAGAAGCCCTTGGTGATTTGGTGGCGACGGCAGATCTCGTGCTCGTCGATGCCCCGTGTTCCGGCAGTGGGACGTGGCGGCGCAATCCCGAGCTTCGGTGGCGCTTGACGCCGGAACGGCTCGATCAGGTGGTGGCGCTCCAAGCGCATGTGCTCAATTTGGGCGCGTCCCTTGTGCGGCCCGGCGGGACCCTTGTTTATGCGGTATGTTCCCTGTTTTCGCGGGAGGGGGCAGCCCAGATCGATGCGTTTCTGGCGCAACAAGCTGGTTGGGCCGCTGACACGCTAGAGTTTCCTATTGGCCGGGAATCGGGTAAAGGGCGCGTGTTTACGCCGTTTCACGATGCCACAGATGGATTTTTCGTCGCGCGCCTCAAAAGAAGTTGCTAGCCATGCACTCGGATAAACCATTGGAGACTGTGATGCGCTTTATGGCCCCGGCACTTGCCTTGTCGCTTGCCTTCGCGACGGTGTCTAGCGTGGGCTATGGGAAGCGGGTCGCGGATGACCAAATCAATCCTGAGTCCATGGCACTTACTAAGCTGGGCATTGAAGCAGCTGCAGACGGGCGGTTTGAAGAGGCGACGGATGCATTTGAGACTGCACTCGCTGTCGACCCTCGTAATCGGGCGGCTTATGTCGAGTTGGCGTCGGTGGCGCGTAAGCAGGGCTTGCCCGGCAAAGCGATCCGTATGTATCGCGAAGCGCTCCTGATCGAGCCGAATGATGTCATTGCGCTTTCGGGGCAGGGCGAAGCGCTGGTCCAGCGCGGTGCTGTTGCAAGGGCAAAGGAAAATCTCGCGCGGATTGAAAAGCTGTGCGTCAATGCTTGTCCGGAGCAGACTCGGCTTGCTGCCGCGATTGAAAAGGGTGCCCCGCCGCCGGCTGTGATGGCAGCAGAGGCTAAAACCCCGGCGCAAAATCCTGCGGCTGATCCGTCATCTGACGCGGAGAATCAGCCAAACTGAGCACGCGGCCAATCGCAATAAACTCTTCCACGCTGAGCGTTTCCGCGCGCCGTTCTCCGTTGATACCCACCGCCTCGAGAGCCTGAAGCCCCCCCGGCACTCCTTTTAGGCTTTGCCTGAGCATCTTGCGCCGCTGGCCAAAGGCCGCCGCGGTGAGGCGCTCCATCGCCGCCGCTGACACGCCGTCAGGCGCGGGATTGGGCGTGATATGAACCACCGCAGACATGACCTTGGGCGGCGGTGTAAAGGCGGAGCGGTGCACCGGAAGCGCGAGCCGCGCTGCGCTGCGCCATTGGCCGAGCACCGAAAGGCGCCCATAAGCAGCGCTCCCCGGCTTCGCAACGATCCGTTCGGCGACCTCGCGCTGGAACATCAGTGTCAGGCTCTGCCAGCGAGGCGGCCATTCTCTCCCGGTAAGCCAATGCACGAGCAGGGCCGTGCCGACATTATAGGGTAGGTTGGACGCGATATGGCCGCCATTTGGGAGGACATCTTCGAGGGGGATGGCAAGCGCATCACCTTCGATGACGGTGAGCTGGTCGGGAAAGGCTTCGGCCAGTTCAGCAAGGGCAGGGAGGCACCTGGCATCGCGTTCAACAGCTGTAACGCGGGCACCAGCCTTTAAAAGCGCTCGGGTCAATCCGCCCGGGCCTGGACCGACTTCGTAAACATCAACGCCTTTCAGCGGGCCCGGGATCGCCGCGATCCGATCGAGCAATTGTCCATCGAGAAGGAAGTTCTGGCCAAGTGCCTTGCTGGCAGCGAGCCCATGCCGGGCAATTACCTCGCGAAGGGGCGGAAGCGCCGCGGTCATATCACCTCGCGGGCGCGATACTCAGCAGCTTCTCCCGCCATTTTGATTGCCGCGATCATCGCGCCGGGATTCGCGCGATCCTGCCCCGCGATGTCAAAGGCCGTGCCATGGTCGGGTGCCGTTCTGATGATGGGCAGGCCAAGGCTCATATTGACCCCCTCATCGATATGAAGAGCCTTTAGCGGGATCAAACCTTGATCGTGGTACATGCACAAAACGAGGTCATACCCCGCCCGTGCCCGGGGCGTGAACAGCGCATCCGGGGAAACGGGTCCAAAAACATCGAAGCCTTCGTCGCGCAGTGCTTCGATGGCTGGCTGGATGATCAGTGCCTCTTCATCGCCCATCATGCCGTGTTCACCCGCATGTGGATTTAGCCCAGCAACCGCAATTCGCGGGGTTTCGATCCCAAAATTGCGCTGCAACCCGCGGGCTGCGGTTCGGCCTCTGCTGACGATGAGTTCCGTTGTGAGGACCTCTGGAACCCGCGCAAGCGCGATATGGATTGTGATTGGGATAACACGCAGGCCAGGTCCCGCCAGCATCATCGCCACGTTGCTTGCAGCGATGCCGCACCGCTCCGCAATAAATTCGGTTTGACCGGGGTGCGTAAATCCAATGGCCTGTAACTGTGACTTGGCAACCGGCCCGGTTACAAGCCCGCTCACAGCGCCCGATTGGGCGAGTCCAACAGCCAAGCCCAGCGTATCGAGCGCGCAGCGGGCACTTTCCAGGGTCGGGCTGCCCGGCTCGGCATCCGGGCTGTCTGCCGCCTGAAGAAAGGGCAAGGCTGTGTCAAAGAGACGGGCAGCATCGGCAGGGGCAGTGATTTGACGAACAGGGCCAGACCAGACGCGCTGAAGGGCTGCTTCGTGCCCGACCGCAAAAAAAGGCGGCAGGCCTGCAGATTGTCGAGCTTCCCAGGCTTTGCCGACAATCTCCGGCCCGATGCCAGCTGGATCGCCCAACGTAACGGCAAGCGGCGAAGTCATCAAAGAGCGCCGATCAACGATAGTCGATGATGGCGTCGCGACGCAGGTCACGCAGATAAATCTGGGCGCGACGGTTTACGCGCTCGTCCCGCAACTGGTTTTCAATCGCATCGGTCGACGGGCCATCCACGACGCGCGGATCATCACGGCCGCACAGCGCCAATACGCGCACGCCGTCTGCCCGCGAGCCGAAGGGCGGCGTGACTTGGCCCACCTGCAAATTCAACATGATGTCTTGAAGGCCCGCAGGAAGGTCTCGGACGCGGATTTGGTCATTATCAACAATATCCGCACCGAACTGCCGCGCTAATGCTTCGGCGCCGCCACAGCCCTGCATCGCCTGAGCAGCTTTGCCAAATGCCTCTGCCTTGGCTCGAACCTGCGCATCCGTTTCCTTCGCATCAAAGTTGATCGTTAGCTGGCGAAGGCTGAGGAGCGCGTCGCGTGGGTTGGCAACGAGAACTTGTCGGCTGTCCGTCAGGTAAAGGATTGAGAAACCGCCTGGCACTGAGACCGGCCCGGCAATTTGGCCAACGGAGAGGCCCTGAACAGTCTGCGCCAAGCTGTCTGGCAGTTGCGCGGGACGCACCCAGCCAAGATCACCACCGACAGCCGCTGTCGACGCCTCGGAGAATTGACGAGCATAAGCTTGAAAAGAGCCGCCCTGACGGATCTGATCGATAATTTGCTGAGCGTTATTGAAAATATCCTGCGCGTTTTCAGGCGTAGCCGAGAGATAGATTTCGCCGACGCGATATTCGGTTGTGCCTTTGGACGCCGTAAGACGGTCCGCGATCTGCTTTACCTCTTCGTCGCTGACATTGATGAACGGCTCCACTTTGCGGCGCAGAAGCCGGCTCCATGCCAATTCGCCCTCAATCTGACGCTTCATCGTGCGCGCTGATGAGCCATTTTCGCGCAAATATTGGGTAAACGCTTCAGGCGTCCGCTTGAAATTCGCTGCCACGCGGTTGAAGCTTTGATCGATTTCCTCTTTCGGAACCGTGATCTCGTTCGACTTCGCTTGCTGGATCTGCAAGCTCTCATCGATCAAGTTGCGGAGAACCTGCACCCGAAGACGTTCTTTTTCCTCGGGCGAAACGCGGCCGCCATTGGCGATGATCACCAGCGCCAAGCGGTGATCCACATCGGTGCCGGTAATGACGTCCCCATTCACGATCGCTGTCGCCTTGCGGAGCCTTGGGGTGATGTTGCCAATCGGCGTGATGGTCGCGGGAAGATTGAGCGCAGCCGCAGGCGCCGCGGCATTGTCTGGAACGGTTTGAGCAAAAAGCACCGCTGAAAAGCAGGCTGCCGCTGAAAACGCAGCGACACGAGAGCGAAACTTTGTCGTCATTCCAATCCTATTCCCTCACGCACCCGGATGGATGCGGCTCTCCCTTGCACGATTTGGCTGAATATAGCCTGATCGAACCTTTCTCTAGCGACCCAGATTGCGGAAGGATAGCCGCAATTGGAAGGTGTTGCCTCGTCGGGCATCACCTTGTGCTTCGTAGTCGCGCCGCCATGTCACCCCAAAGACAAAACAATCGTCTTCATAGGTGATGCCAAGCCGGTGCCGGACAGGCGCATAGCCATCGGCGGATGTGAACGGGTCTTCATTCGCGCCCGTCAGGTCGACGGTGGTCGATCCGAAAATTGACCAATAGCGCGCGAGCTGCAGTCGACCGCCGAGCCGCACCTCCTCCCGATCTTGGAGATCTTCCAATTGCGGGCCGATGTTGCGGTTTAGCCGAAGATATCCGATGGTCGCATAGGTGCCTTTGTTGCCGATGACGGCATCCACCTCATTCCGACGAATGGCCAGGTTGTCCTTATCCAGCCGATATCGATGTGTCAGGCTGAAGAACCGTCGGAACCGTATGTTTGTTCGACCGACAATGTCCGATAATCTTCCGGAAAGTCCTGTCCCGTCTGGAAAGACACTGCCCGAAGAGGCGAGGCGAAAGCTTTGTCCGATATTGGCATCAATGCGAACGCCCGGGCCATCCCAGCCCCAATCTGCGCCATAGGTAATCCGGCTTTTGTCTTCCCAACGGTCATAGCCGGGGAAGCGGTTCAGCGCGAAAAGGTTGCTGTCCTCCAAGTCAACGGCGCGCGCATCTTCATTGGGGAGGCGCAAATTGGCGGCGTTGGGCGTCCCTACCATCTGAACCCGCGGCGTGAACTGCTGCTGTCCATTCAGGAATGTGCCGATAAGTGGCCAGCGCATCTCTGCGGCGAGGGCCCCGACAGCCCTGCCGTGCCAGCCTTCTTGTCCCCGATAGTCCGCCGTCGCGGTCGCGGCGACATCATCGCTATGATAGGCATCAACTCGTCCATATGCCGTCAGACGAACTTCTTGCCCCCAATTGGAGATCCGTTGCAGATCCCATCGCGCGCCCGCAAACGCCCTTTGGGTGTCTTGCCCCGCTGACCGCAGGAGCGAGAGACTGTTCAGCTGCAGGTCGATCTGCCCGCCCGTAACCCCATCGCTCAGATGTTTGCGCCAGTCGATCATCGGCAAGGCGATCGGTACTTGGCCTTGAACATCCTGCGCGCGGAGCGTCTGGAACGCCCAGCCCGAGATCGAGAGATAGCTTGAGCGGGTGATCCGCTCGATATCGGCAACCGAGCGCAGCCGGTCGTCGCGTGAAATATCGTAGCGACGCAGGAAGGTTCTGTCTGTGACCACCCGGACAGCAGACGTCATGCTCCACCGCCGACTAAACTGGAAGCGACCACTGCCTTCCAGATATCCGCGAAAGTCCGATTGCGCGGGCAGGGTGGGATCAATCGCAGAGAGGCGGCGGCCAGCGGTCCCAGCGGCTGTTAACTGATAGGCGCCAAAACCTGTTAAATGCCGAAAACCCACTTCCAGCAACGGCGCGACGTCGGAGTAAAGATGCGGCGTAATCGTCAGGTCGCGATTAGAGCCAAGGAGGAGATAAAAGGGGGTTGAGACCTCAAGGCCAGTATTGCGCGTATATTGGATCTTGGGGATCAGCAACCCCGTGCCGCCGCGGTCATCCGCAGGGTGCGACAAGCCCGGCAACGCCACGATCGGCAAGCCCAAAAGCTCAAGCCGCGCGTTTTTATAGCTGATCCTGTTCTTGGTGGGGTTGTGGGTCACGCGAACTGCGGTGATCTTCCACACAGGTTCTTTGGGGCATCCCGCGTTGTCGACGACCCGGCAGGGCGAGTAGACAGCTCTATCAAGTGTCGAAATGCCGCCGCGGCGGACCGCCCGATCTGCCGCCAATCGTCCGCCGTCGTGGAGCACGATCAGCAGATTGGCAACTACGCCATCTTTGAGGCTGTCAGTGAGTTCAACATTCTCACCATAAGCTTTATCGCCCTCGGCGCTCTGCACGATGACATTGCCAATGGCGCGCACTTCGCCGCTTTTTCGGTTCCACGCGATACTGTCAGCGCGCACGCTATTCCCGCTGCGAACCATCCGGACGTCACCCTGAGCGGTGACAATGTCATTTTCCTCATCATATTCGATGAGGTCCGCTGCAAAATCGACGGGCTCGTTTGCGTCTCCGGCTGCGGGTGCTGCGTCGACCGCAGGAACCGTTGGAGAAGCGGGCGCACTTATCCCAGCAAGGACGGCAGATAAAAAGAGAGCGCTCGTCAAGGTTGGTCAGTCTCGTTGCGATTCCAACTGCGCCTATCGCACTCTCCTTGGCGTCCTGCAATCACGCAAAGACTGATGTTGGCAGGGGAGTGCTGGAAGGGCAGGGGGATCAGCGCTAACACCCCCGCCATCGAATCGCTCTCCCACTTCGGATCGAGGACTTTTTATGATTAAGGTTCGCTTCTCTGCTGCGTTGCCCGACGGTGCGCACTGCGTGATTACCCCCATTGTCTTAGACGGATTGGATGCCGCAAATTTGCCGGGCGATCCTGCGCTCATCAAGGCAGCGGCCGCGGGCTCGCGGTTTAAGGGTGAAGCGGGCAGTTCCTTTGATCACCATCTTCCCCATGCCAGCGGGGCGCAGCGCCTTCTCCTTTTAGGGGTGGGCAGCGGGTCTCCCGAGGATATGGAAAAGGCCGGAGCCGCAATTTCCGGGCGTTTGCTGACGTCTGGCGAAACGACTGCGGCAATTGACCTCGGCGCGCTCGCACCAAAGCCAACAGCAGAAGCCGTTGCACGCATGGCGGCTGCGGCGGTGCTTCGCAGTTGGCGCCATGACACCTACCGCACCAAGCTGCCCGACGCACAAAAACCCAGCCTTTCGGAACTGGTGATTGTCGGCGCGCCGGAAGGGATTGCGGCGGCCTGGGCGCATCAGTCTGCGGTGGTAGAGGGGGTCGCCCTGACCCGCGAACTCGTGACAGAGCCGGCCAATATCATCTACCCGGAAAGCTTTGTTGCACGCTGCCAAGCACTTAAAGATCTCGGCGTCGAGATTGAGGTGTTGGGCGAGGCAGAGATGCGCGCTGCAGGAATGGGCGCGCTTCTGGGCGTGGCCCAAGGCTCCATTCGCGAGCCTAAGTTGCTCGTGATGCGCTGGGACGGCTCCAATGGGGCGCAGGAAAAGCCGGTTGTCTTTGTTGGTAAGGGCGTGACCTTTGACACAGGCGGCATTTCCCTGAAGCCCGCCGCCGGCATGGAAGACATGAAATGGGACATGGGCGGCGCTGGGGCCGTTGCCGGGGCCATGTTGGCGCTTGCTGGGCGCAAGGCCAAAGCGCACGTCGTTGGTGTGTGTGGTCTGGTTGAAAATATGCCGGATGGCGGCGCGCAGCGGCCGGGTGATGTCGTGACCTCGATGTCGGGCCAGACCATTGAAGTCATCAATACCGATGCGGAAGGGCGCCTGGTCCTGTGCGACGCGATTACCTGGGTTCAAAAGCGCTTTAAGCCTGAGATTCTCGTTGATCTCGCCACGCTCACGGGTGCGATGATCATTTCGCTCGGCAATGAATATGGTGGGCTTTTTTCAAACGATGATGATCTCGCCGCCAAATTAACGGCGGCGGGCGCCACCGCGGGTGACCCGCTATGGCGTTTCCCAATTGGTCCTGCTTATGACAAGCTGATCGATAGCCCGATTGCCGATATGAAGAATGTTGGCCCCCGCGAAGGCGGTTCGATTACGGCGGCGCAGTTCATCCAGCGCTTTGTCGAGGACGGCGTGAAATGGGCGCATCTCGATATTGCCGGTATGGTTTGGGCGGCCAAGCCCGGGGCCGTTTGGGACAAGGGTGCCACTGGTTTTGGCGTGCGTCTGCTTGATCGCTTTGTGGCGGATCATTTTGAAGGCTGATTTCTACTATCTGACACGCACCCCTCTGGACCGCGCGCTCCCCGCGATTGCAGAGCGGGTGCTCGGAGTGGGCGGACGGCTGCATATTGTCGCGGACGATATTGCCCTGCTCGACCGGCTCGATGCGCTTCTCTGGAGCTATCGGCCAGAGAGTTTTCTGCCGCATGGCCGGGAAGGTGATCAGCCGGTGTTGCTCGCACCGTTGGCTGCGGTGGCCGGATATTCGAATCTGGCCTTTGTTGATGGAATCTGGCGCACGCCGCCGGTTGAGGCAGAGCGTGTCTTCTATTTCTTTGACGGCGAAACGCTCGATGCCGCCCGCGCTGCATGGCGCGGGCTGGCGGAGACGGATATGGAGCGGCGTTATTGGAAACAGGATGAGGATGGGCGCTGGGTTCAGGGACCTTAGCCAAAGCGCTTGCGGCACCGCGGGGATGCGGCTAGAGGCGCGGCCATCCAATTGACCTTCCCTTCAAGAAACGGAGACGACCAGCCATGGCCGCCAATCGCACTTTTTCGATCATTAAGCCCGACGCCACCCGCCGCAACCTGACCGGTGCAGTAACCAAGATGCTCGAAGAAGCGGGCCTGCGCGTCGTCGCCTCCAAGCGCATCCAGATGACCCGCGAGCAGGCTGAAGGCTTTTACGCTGTCCATCGGGAGCGTCCCTTCTTCAACGATCTCGTCAATTTCATGATTTCCGGCCCGGTCGTTGTGCAGGTGCTGGAAGGCGAAAACGCTGTGCAGCGCAACCGCGACATCATGGGCGCGACCAACCCGGAACAGGCCGCCGAAGGCACGATCCGCAAGACCTTGGCAGAATCGATCGAAGCCAATTCAGTCCATGGTTCGGACTCGGATGAGAATGCGGCAATCGAAATCGCCTATTTCTTCAAGCCGGAAGAAATTGTCGGCTAATTTTAGCCACACCACTGTTCCAAAAGGGGCGTGCCGCAAGGTGCGCCCTTTTTCTTGGGGCTGATTGCGCCCGGGCGGCGTTTTCGATAGCGATGGCCAAAATCAATATCCGGGGAGGCCAAATTGGGCACGCATATTCTGGTCATCGACGAAGGCACGACATCGACCCGCGCGATGCTCTTTACCGCGGACGGGAAATGCCTTGGGTCTGCCCAGCGTCCGCTAACCCAATATTATCCGGCGCCCGGCCTTGTCGAGCATGACGCTGCGGAAATCTGGGATCTGACCTTGGCCTGTGCGCAGGAAATGGTCGCCAAAGCCGGCGGGGCTCAGGCGATTGCGGGGATAGGCATCACCAATCAGCGCGAGACTGTCGTCTTTTGGGACAGGCGGACGGGTGAGCCATTGGCACCAGCCATCGTCTGGCAAGACCGGCGAACGGCCGATATCTGCGCACGGCTTAAAGCCGAAGGGCAGGAGCCGGTGGTTCAGGCCAAGACCGGTCTTTTGCTCGATCCCTATTTTTCCGGCTCTAAAATTGGTTGGGCGCTGGAAAACTGGCCGCAGTTAAAAGCGGCGGGCGATCATCTCGCAGTCGGGACGATTGAGAGCTATCTGGTCTATCGTCTGACAGGTGGTGTTCATGTGACGGATGCCTCGAATGCGTCACGCACGGCCTTGATGTCTCTGGGCAGCGGTGGCTGGGACGATGGTTTGCTCGAAACTTTCGGTGTCCCGCGCGCGATCCTCCCAGAGATTGTCGATTGTGCTGGGATGATCGGGACGACCCAGCCCGCACTGTTCGGCGGCGCGATTGCCATCACCGGCATGGCGGGCGACCAGCAGGCCGCGACGATCGGGCAGGGGTGTTTCGCAGCAGGCCAAACCAAAGCGACCTTTGGCACGGGCGCCTTTGTCTTGACCAATACCGGCCAGGCATTGCCGCAATCGCAGAACCGTCTCTTGTCGACCATCTTGTTCCAGATCAACGGGGAACGGACCTATGCTTTTGAGGGATCGGTCTTTGTCGCCGGAAGCCTTGTAAAATGGCTCCGCGATGAGGTGGGCCTGATTAGCGATGCAGCTGAAACTGAAGGCTTGGCCCGTTCTGTCCCTGATAATGGCGGTGTCTATCTCGTGCCCGCGCTGTCGGGCCTTGGGGCGCCGCATTGGAACCCGGCTGCGCGTGGGTTGATCGACGGCCTCAGCTTTTCGACCGGTCGAGCGCATATTGCCCGAGCCGCGCTCGAGGCGATGGCGCACCAGACCCATGATCTTGTCAGCGCCTTTGCCGCCGATGGCGCCAACTGGTCTGAGTTGCGGATTGACGGCGGGATGGTCGCCAATAATTGGTTAGCGCAAGACTTGGCAGATATGCTCGCGATCGAGGTGGAGCGCCCACATTTTATCGAAACGACGGCGCTGGGGGCCGCGATGCTCGCTGGTCTGGGGGCGGGGCTGTATGCGCGGTTAGAAGATGCCAGTGTGATGCGCGGCGACGTAGAGCGGTTTGCCCCAGCGCTGGCGGTTGATGCACGGGCTGCGCGCCTCTCGGGCTGGAAAGAAGCGTTGGATCGTACCTTGCTGGGCCGATAAGCCTTGCCTAAGCTTGCACCATGACCCGACTCCTGTTGATGGAAGGCAATGTTGCCGAACGCCGCGCCCGTGCCAAGTCGCTTGGGATGCGCACGTCGAGCGAGATTTATGCTGAGGCGATCCGGGCCCATTTTCCGCAGATTGAGATTGATGTCGTGAATGCCGCCGATCCGGATTTCGCCATCCCGGCAGGGCGGAGCTTTGGCGATTATCAGGGCTTTGTCGTCTCTGGCTCCGCACTCCATGCTTATGATACCGACTTTGCGGTCATCAACCAGATCGATCTGTTGAAGCAGGCCGCAGAAGCTGGCCTCCCCTGTTTTGGAAGCTGCTGGGGGCTTCAGATCGCTGCGATGGCCGCTGGCGGCGAGGTGGCTTATCACCCGCATGGCAAGGAAGTTGGCTTTGCTCGCAAGATTATGCCGACGGAGGCGGGCAGGCGACACGCGATGTTCCGCCACAAGCCGCCGGTCTTTGATGCGCCTTGTATCCATTATGATGAGGTGACCCGGTTGCCCGAAGGCGCAACGCTGCTCGCTTCCAACGCCCATAGCAAAGTGCAGGCGGCGATCATTCCGCTGGGCACGTCAGAGGTTTGGGCGGTGCAGTATCACCCCGAATATGATGTGCGGCAGGTGCTCGCCATCTACCGGCTTTATGCCGAAGATATGATCAGCCCGGATTTCTTCCCCGATCTTGCTGCGCTTGAGGCCTATTGCACCAAGCTTCAGGCCTTGGTTGACGCGCCAACCAAGGCGGGAACCGCATGGGAATTGGGCGTCGACGCCGATATTCTCGACGACACGACACGCCGCGGTGAGATCATCGCGTGGATCGAGGAGAAGGTGCTTGTCTCCTGAAGCCATTCTAAGCGGAGACAGGCTTTCGCTTAATCCTTGAAAACAACGGTCTTATTGCCGTTCAAGAATACGCGGCCCTGCAAATGCCAATGAACGGCCTGCGCGAGCACGCGCCGCTCAATATCGCGTCCCTTGCGAACCAAGTCATCCGGCGTGTCTGCATGGCTGATCTCTTCCACATCCTGGTGGATAATCGGCCCTTCATCCAGATCTTCCGTCACATAATGCGCCGTCGCGCCGATCATCTTCACGCCGCGTGCATGCGCCTGATGATAGGGCTTGGCCCCCTTAAATCCGGGCAGAAAGCTATGGTGAATGTTGATGCATCGGCCAGAAAGAAAGGCGGACATATCATCAGAAAGAATCTGCATATATCGCGCAAGAACCACAAGTTCAGCGCCAGTCGCGATCACAATCTCTTTGATCTGGGCTTCTTGCTGCGCTTTAGTTTCCTTGGTGACAGGAAGATAGTGGAACGGGATCTCGTCGATCACCGAGATTTTTAGAGCCTCTCGCGGGTGGTTGCAGATGATGCCGACAATCTCCATCGGGATTTCGCCAATCCTCTCCCGGTAGAGGAGATCGCCGAGACAATGGTCGAACTTTGACACCATCAGCAAAACTTTGCGCACAGAGCCTGCGCCGCGGATTTCCCATTCCATCCCATTTTCGCGCGCGTAGAGCGCGAACGCAGCCCGCAATGCGTCTGCATTCGCCTGATCTTGAAGCTGGAAAACAACCCGCATGAAAAAGCGATCGGTCTCCTGATCATTAAACTGCTGCGAGTCCATGATGTTGCCGCCATTATCAGCCAATAAGCGGGCAACGCCAGCGACGAGGCCCGGGCGGTCAGGGCACGAAAGGGTCAGCGTCTGGCGCAGATCGGTCATGTGGGGCTCCTCCGAATATTCTGTTTCTATCTTTTTATCTGACGCTGCTGGGCCTCTCTCCTCTGAGAGATCCTTGCTCGAACGAGCGCTAGAGGCGATCAGCAGCGTTTGTCTATCGCCAGCCGATGTGATGAGTTACTTCGTAATCTTCAATTAAAATTCCTAAACCCATCGGTAAGAAATCCGCGACTGGGAGCTTTCATGTTTTTGTCGCTTTGGGGCGCCTCTCCGAGAGATGTGGAACGGGAGCCGAAAATGGTTCCACATTGACCCATGATACCTTGTATCATGGGTCAATGGGGGCAAAATACGCCTCGTTAGATGATGCATATAAGGAGACTAATGTCTTATGCGCCTTCCGTTTTTTGCTTTGGCTCTGGCGTCGTTCGCAGCCCCTGTCATGGCGCAATCCGTTGCAGTAGGTTCGGGGATAGATGCATCGGATGCGGCCAATTCGGCTGTCCGCCCGATCGGCTTTGCGAGCAGCCTTCCTTCTGAGGGTGTGCTCGCTGTGCTGAGCACGGACGGAAGCGTGCCTGATATCGGCCTGAGCCCAGCGGTGGTTGCCGCCCTGCAGTCGGCGGCAAAGGCAGCCAAGTTCGACGGAAAGGCGGGCAGTGCTCTGACCTTGTGGGGCGTCGGGGGCTATGCGCGTATCCACCTTGTTGGCATTTCTGGTGACGCGGATCGTGCGCGCCGCATGCAAGAGGCTGGTGGCAAAATCGCCCAGGATATGCGTGACGAAGCTCTTGTGATTTCGATTGCGGGGAGCGGGTCTTCACAGGATGCAAGTGACCTCGCGATTGGCTTTGGCCTGGGGCAATATCGCTTTGATCGCTACAAGGTCGCCACCAAGGCAGCTCTTTCTAACCAGAAAGTGACCATCATTACCGCCAAGCCTCAGGAAGCCGAGGCGGCTTGGGCGGCGCGTGGGCGCATGCTCGTCGACGGGGTTACTTTGGCGCGAGATCTGGCGAGTGAGCCCGCCAATGCTCTCTACCCAGAGACGTTCGTATCGCGCATCCGAGACGCCTTTGCCGGTGTCAGGAATGTAAAGATCGAGGTTCTTGACGCAGCCGATATGCAGCGCCTGAAAATGGGGGCGATTATGGGCGTAGGGCAGGGCGCGCGACGCCCGCCCCGGATGTTGTTGGTTGAGTATATGGGCGGCCAAGGCGCGCCGCTGGCGCTTGTCGGCAAGGGGATCACGTTTGATTCCGGCGGCATCTCCCTAAAGCCGGGGTCTGGTATGTGGGAAATGAAGTCAGATATGTCGGGGGCCGCATCTGCTATGGGGGCCGTTCTCTCGCTCGCGAAGTCCCAAGCCCCGGTCAATGTTGTTGCCGTCGCGGCCTTGGCGGAGAATATGCCCGGCGGCAATGCGCAGCGCCCCGGCGATGTGGTGCGCACGATGAGCGGCAAGACAATTGAGGTCTTGAACACAGATGCCGAGGGACGCCTTGTTCTCGCTGATGCCGCTGAATATGTCGTTTCGCGTCATAAACCTGCGGGGATTGTGACGATTGCGACGCTAACCGGCGCGATTGTTCAGGCGCTGAATGATGAATATGCCGGCCTCTTTGCGCGCGATGATGCATTGGGCGAAGCCCTGTCTGCCGCAGGTGCGCGGACGGGCGAGCATGTTTGGCGCATGCCACTCCACAAAAACTATCAGAATGATCTGAAGTCCGACATCGCGGATATCAAAAACGTGGTTGAAGGCGGTGGCCCTGGGGCCGGGTTGGGCGCAACTTTCATCGGCTATTTTGTCGACCCAAAAACATCTTGGGCGCATTTGGACATTGCTGGCGTGAACTGGGCGGATCGCGCCGATGCCTTGACCCCGAAGGGCGCTTCCGGATGGGGTGTGCGTATCCTCGACGATATGGTGCGGGCTTGGAAGAAATAAGCATGAGGCGGCTACGCACTTTCTCTCTTTAATGGGGGGGGCATCCAAGGCCTGTGATGAACGAGCGGTCTTGGATGCCCTTCGTTTTTGTTTGAACAAATCTGTCGTGCCGAAATCGCTTGATCGTTGAGATGGGAACGTCTAATTCGAGGTTAATGAGAACCATTCGCAATAAAAATGTCCTGTTCCTATGTGCGCTGGCGGCGCCCGCCGCTGTGCTTCTGGGACGCTATGGACACGGCGCGTTGGACAGCATGGAGATGCTCCACCCGACTGGTGAATGGTCCGCTCGGTTAATGATCGCGGCGATGTTGTTGACACCCTTAGGCGCGGCGGTGGGGCGCCGGTCTTGGCTTTTATGGTTGACGGCACGGCGTCGATGGATTGGTGTCGCAGCCTTTGGATATGCCGTATTACACCTGATCTTTTATCTGATCGATATGGGCAATCTCCCAGATATTTTGGCAGAATGGCGTGCGCCCGGCATCTGGACCGGCTGGGCTGCGATGCTCCTCATGCTTCCTTTAGCGCTGACCAGCAACGACGTCGCTATGTCCTGGTTGAAGGCAGGGTGGAAGCAACTTCAGCGTCTCGTCTACCCTGCCGCAACTCTGGTGCTTCTGCACTGGGTCTGGGTGCACAACAGCACGACAGCTGCCTTTTTACACTTTCTTCCTCTGGTGATGCTAACGCTTGTCCGGTTGGCATCGTCGTTCCGCTCTCCCTCTCAACGTCACGGAGTTTGATGATGCGTCGTTTACTGCCCATCTTGTTCAGCGCCGGTACAATCGCTGTTATTCCCCTTGCTCCTGCTTATGCGACAGGGGCCATCACGTGCAAAGCTTCACCCCAGTCCAGCTGGAAGTCGCAAGAGGCGCTAGAGGCAAAACTGGTGAAAGAAGGCTGGACTGTCCGTAAGAGCAAGGTCGATGGCGGATGCTACGAAGTCTATGGAACTACACCTAGCGGCGATCGCGTAGAAGCCTATTTCCACCCGGTGACGCTAGAGAAGCTCTATGTCGCGCGGCGGGGCGAAGTTCTTTTCCGCAAAAAGGGCTATT
>VFQT010000826.1_pt1 | contig 41882 bp, 52 predicted proteins | sample 3512381 | NCBI WGS metagenome assembly VFQT01 (sample SAMN10412376, study PRJNA504923) | tailings metagenome | isolation source: Relicate 2 Philex TSF3 active mining site | place: Philippines: Tuba, Benguet | collected 2017-08-29 | reverse complement strand
TGTGGCCAGCCAGGCAGAAGCAGAGGCCGGATCAAGCTCAAGCAAATTGATGACCCCGCAGCGGACGGCCCAGGCGATTGCAGCCTTGGCCGCATCGCCCACGGTGCTTTATAACCGCCGCCCTGCTTTGCAGCGCGGCTCGTTGTTCTACAAGACGGCTGCAACGACAATCAGCGTCGTGGCTGGCGCTGTGTTTAACGGCAAGATCTACGCCACCGCCACGGCGGTGACAATGCCTGGCAGCTTCACCAACAACAGCGACTACGCCATCTGGCAGCACCCCAGCACTGGCGCCCTGGTGGCTGATGCGAGCTTCACGACAGCACCGGCAGGTGCAACAGGCGGCTCGATTGTGGGTGGCTTCCACTACATCCCCAGCGGCCGGCCCACGGCTGAAAACAACGGCAGCCCGACCGGCAGCGCCGAGATCCTGGAGTTCAGCATCTGGGACCTGACCTATCGCCCCAGCTGCCCCGATCCCCGTGGAATGGCCTGCATCAATGATGCGTTCTGGATTGACCTCTACTTGGCAGGGGCCACCAGCTATGCCGGCAGCACCTTCAGTGCAGTGCCAAGCAGCAGGATTGGCCTGACGATTGCGGACGGCTCCAGCGCTCCCTTGGTGCCCGCTCAGTACGGCGGTAATGGCAGCACCACCTACGGCAGCTTCACCTGGTATGAGGCGTCTGAAATGGCCGCCAGCTTTGGCAAGCGCTTGCCGTTCTACGGCGAGTTTGCTGCTGCTGCCTTTGGCGCTCCGGAAGCCGGTAGCCGTGGCACTGATCCGGGCACGGTGATCTGGGAGCGGGCCAGCAAGTTTGGCTTGGCACAGGCCACAGGCGTGATGTGGCAGTGGGGTGCAGATTCTGCAGGTAGCGGCTCTGGTGGCTCCTGGAGCGCCAGCACCGAGGGCCGAGGCAGTGTCTACTCCACAGATGCCCGCGCCGTCGTCCTCGGGGGCAGCTGGAGCAACGGGGCCGACTCCGGGTCTCGTAGCGCCTACTGGAACCCCGCTCCCTGGAACTCCTACGGCAGCTTTGGGGCGCGTTTTGCGGCCGGGCACCTGGTTCTTGGTTAGGAGGCGCGACAGCGCCGACCTCTGATGACCAGCAAGCGAGCCTCTGCGGATCCTTCCAAGGAGGCTCATGGCCTCTACATGGTCGAGAAGTACGAGCGGGTGATCGACTACCTCTACCCGCTCGCGCAGACCATTCCGCGCAAGCACGGCACCTTTAGGGAGCTGCTGATCCGACAGCTCTTTTTGGTGGCCGAGCACCTCAACGATGCGATTAAGGCGGGCCAGCTCAGCCGCTGCTATGTGCTCGATGGCAGCCTGGGCCAGCTTCGGTTGCTGCTGCGCTTCATGGTGCACCACAAACGCAAGCTGATGACTGAACACCAGCTGGAAACCGCCCAGGCCCTGGTAGGCGAGGTGGGCGCGATGCTCGGCAGCTGGATTAAACGACTGCACGAACAAAAGAAAAGCGGCAAGCTGTAAGCGGTCTTGATGGGAGCGCCGTCATCCTCGGGGGCAACTGGAACAACGGGGCCAACTCCGGGTCTCGTAACGCCAACTGGAACAACACTCCCTGGAACTCCAACAACAACATTGGGGCGCGTTTTGCGGCCGTGGCCACTGCCAAACACCACCACGCTCTGCTGTTTCTCCGGGGCAGCAGGCCGGTGCCAACCAGGTGCCAGCCATCAAGTCCGGCTTCGGCGAACTCAGGGCCGAGTGGTGGCAATGGCAGGGAGTAGTCCATCGAAACCTGCCGCTACCTTCTGATGGGCCAGAAGTTTCGCAACCTCTATCAACAGATCTACAGCTGGGACAACTTGCTTATCGCCTATGCAGAGGCTCGGCGCGGCAAGACCTACAGCAGCTCCTATCTGCGCTTTAAGGAGTACCACCTGGCCAACCTGCGTCACCTGCAGTTGCGTCTGATTGAAGGGGCGTGGACGCCGGATGAACAGCTGCAGTTCGACATCATTGACCCCAAGAAGCGCACCATTGCCTGCCAGAGCTTCCGCGACAGGGTGCTGCACCATGCCTTGATCCAGGTGGTGGGGCCGATCCTGGATGCCGCGATGATGCCGCAGGTGTTTGCCTGCCGGGTTGGCCTGGGCACGCACCGCTGCGTCACGCGGATGCAGCAGCTGATGCGGCAGAACCCCGATGCCTGGGTGCTGCACGTGGACTTCAGCAAGTTCTTCCCGTCCATCCCGCAAGACCTGCTGCTGACGCACCTGGGCAAGAAGCTCACCTGCCGACGCACGCTTCTGCTGATTGAGCAGGTGTTGAGCGTGCAGACAGCTGGAGTGCCCATTGGCGCGCTGACCAGTCAGACCTTCGCCAACTACTGGGGCAGCCGACTGGATCGCTTCATTGCCAACAAGGGGATCGGCTGTTTTGTGCGCTACATGGATGACGCCGCCGTGATCGTGAACAGCAAAGCCCAAGGGCTACAGCTCAAGGATGAGATTTGCGCCTTTGTTACCAGCGAGATGAATCAGCGCATTGGCAAGTGGAGCCTGGGCCCAGTGGAGCGTGGCATCACGTTCTGCGGATTTCGGATCCGGCGCAAATACAAGCTGATCAAGCGGCAATCCATGATCCGACAACGCCGCAAACTCAAGGTCTTGCTTGAGCATGAGGATTACGAAGGCTGGCGCCATTCGCAGATTGCCTGGATGGGGCATCTCAGGCATGGTGATGGACAGAATGGTCTTGTTCACTTAGGACTTGCCTCGCCATGCTGATCATCAACACCCCTGCAGACCTCGCTGCTGCTGAAAGTGGCGCTGAGCGGACCGCGTTCCTTAACAGCCTGCTAAATGACTACACCGCTTTTGACGATGCGGAGTACCCCGAGGGCTATGACCGCACGCTGCAAGAAGGCGATGAAGGCTATGTCGCCCCTGTGATCCGCCAGGAATGGAACGCCACTGCGGCTGCCGGCTGGGGCTTTGCATCACGCGAGCAGATTGAAGCACTGCTGTAATGGCCGTCAAAGCAAAGGCGGGCGCGGCACGGGTTGAACATGTCTCCCGTGCCCGCTTTAAGAAGACGAGCATCGGCAACTCCGTCAGGAGCAAGGCACGGCCTGGCCGCAAGAAAAGCAGGGGCCAGGGCCGCTAGCACCAGCCCGCAGGGTCGATACGCTGCCCATAGGTTTTGCTCCTGCCGTGGTTGAGGTTGCTGCTGCCGTCGTAGGTGCGGCCATCACAGTCGGCGCTATGGGCGTTGGGGCCCTGGGCTCCCGCGGGCGGGAAGGCCGGGACGCTGTAATTCGCCTGGCAGCCAGTGTGGACAACGTGGCCACACGCCTTGAGCAGCTGCATGTGGACATCAAGGCTGACCGCAGGGAGACGTTCAGCCGCCTTAATTCCATCGAGCAAAGAGTTGCCCGGCTTGAGGTGTCAAGCGATCACGTTTGACATAACTCTCCACACGTGTAGCGTCGGGCAGTGAGATCCCTGCGCTATGGATCGTTTCGGTCAGTACGTCGCCTTGGCGATTGCGCTGCATGGAGTGGCGCTGGTGATCGTCAACCTCACGCCAACGCCTAAGGACGACGCGGCCCTTGATGCAGTCCAGCGAGTGGTGGTGAAGCTGTATCGAGCGGTCGAGATCCTCGCAGGGATCGTCGGGCCATTGGCCAAGAGGTAAGCAGTGCAGCCCTTTGTCGTTGGCCAGGAACTGGACTTCAGGCAAGAAGCGACGAAAAGGCTGCTGCAGGAGCTTCACGAGAACGACGACATTGACGGGCTGATGAACGTGGCCCTGCTGCTGAACAGCCTGTGGCATCAGCAGACGGCGATTGCCCGCTGGTTTGCCAAAGAGGCGGCGGAGAATCTTGGCGAGGCCTGGCAGGCCTCACGCGACCGCTGACGGCTCGTTGTCGGTTGCCTCGAGGGACTCCAACCAGCTGTCGAGCGCGGCCCGGCTGGCAATGCCCAGAGAGAGCTTGAGGAACTTGCGAAGCTCTTTCGGACAACGCACGAAAACGCTGGCTTGCTTTCCGTAAGCGACGTAAAAACGTCCGTTCCAGTCGCGTCCGGTTTCGACGGACATGGCGCCAGGGAGGCGCAGGGTGTCGCGCTTCATGGCCGGCAGGTGAGATACCAGCCGCCGGAACCACCGGGCATCCAGCGGGAATTCCAGTTCTTGCGGCTGTAGACGATGCCGGCGCCCTTGGTGTTTGGGGTGTAGCCGCCACCGACCAGCAGGGCCTCACCGTTGGGGTCGTTTTGGATCCAAGCGGCATCGGTGTAGCCGATCACCACGGACCAATGCCCACCGCCCGTAGGAGCCGCTACAGGGCCCTTGTGCAGCCAGCCGACAGCAACGGGCCGGCCAGCGTCGATCTCTGCTTCCAGGACCTCTGGGGTGCCATTGGTGTGGAAGTCAGCCTTAAGGCCCAGCTTCCGCAGCGCTGCAAGCTGCGCTTGAGCTGAGGTGCTGTCGCCAAACTGCTGGCGGACAGCGTTGTAGGCGTCGTCATTGGGGATCTTCCCCCAATACATGGCAAGCATGGCGCAGGAGGAGGAGAAGCACTCCCGGTAGCCAGTGCCGCTCTTGTTATCGAGCTGGCTCTGCCATTTGACGTTCAGCGGATTGCGGAGAAGTGCTGCATGTTGCTGCACAGGTGGGGTCTTAAAGTCCTGCGCCCACTCCGCCGATTCAGTCAGCAGGCAAGGATCGACCTGCTGGATGTGCTGTTTGAGCTTCAGCACGCCTTTTTTTTGATGCGGTTGGCCTTTGTAGTTCTCCCAGAACTGAAGCCATCGCTCGTCAGAGAACTGTATTTCCTGGATCATGGAGACGAAAGCTCTCCACCCATGTAACCGTGGCCGATCTCGCAAAGGAACTTGAGGAGCTTCACGCCTCCGTCATTCGTGAAGTCCGCGATCGCATCGACAAAGGCGGCTATGACGACGACGGCAACCTGAAGCCCACCAGCAATGACGATCTGCGCGTTGCCTTGCAGTTGCTGAAGCAGAACAGCATCACCGCCAACCTGTCGGAGAGCGACACCGCCAAGCTGCGCTCGCAGATGGCTGGCAAGCTCGACTTCTCCGCCCTGAAGAACAAGGCCAACGTGGTGCCGATGGTGAGGCCAGACGAGTCCGCTACCGCTTGACCCCACCAAACGCCCTGGCTTTGGGCTGTGGCTTCCACCCCATGGCCAGGGCATCAATGCTGGCGCCGGTTTCATCAAACCAGGCCTGCCGCATTACCTCATCGAGCTCGTCCTGGCGGGCTGCTTTGGCCTTCTCCTGATCCTGGGCCGCGGCGTCAATGAAGAACTTGACCCCCAGAGCCAGCGCATCAAGTCGGTCATCAAACGTGAGCGAGCCCCGTTCCACCGTGATGCGGCTCATTTGGTACATCAATGAGCGCTGGTGGCCGGTTTCAGGATCACGCTCAGCATCGTGATAGTCCCGGCGGATCAGCTCGCTGCTGACCACTAGGCGGTGCTGCTGCACCAGTGGCGCCAGGGTGTCCACGATGCGGCGTTCCTTCTGCTGGCTGACGCGCACCTCCTCGATCGACACCGGATGGACCTTGGCCATCGCGGGTGAGAGCAGAGCGGTGAACATGCCATCGCCCATGTTGCTCTCAGCCACGCAGTAACTGACTTGCCAGCGCTTGGCACGGCTGGCCAGCATCGTCAGCACCTCTGGCTCATAGCCCCGAGTGGTGCCGCCGGACTCAAGTAGGAAGAAGTTGCCGTTCAGCTCGGCGATCACCGCCCAGGCCAACTCATCACTGCCGCGGCCTGAGGGGTCAATGGCCAGCACGCACCGCCAGGTTTCCTCCTGCGAGACCCAGCCATTCACCACAGCCGGGCGGTGGTAGTAGCGGTCGGCGCCCAGGCCCACGCACAGCAGCTCCTGGATGCGGTTCTCTGGCGTGGCAGCCCAGACCACCACCTCTGGCAGGGCCTTGCCGTCCAGATCCATCACCATCAAATCCCCCAGCCGGATCGGGTAACGGTCGAGGGTGCTGAGGCGGCAGTTCAGTTGGTACTGCAGCTGCACGGCAGCCCGCGTCATACGGGTTTCGCGCTTCAACAGCTCGTGGTGACCAAAACGCTCAGGGTCTGTTGGCTCCCCCGCCAGGGCCCCATTGCTCTGGACAGCCTGAGCAATCTGCGGGGCCAGGTTGCCTTCGTAGCAATCCCACTCATCGGCATCGCTGGGGTCAGGGAAGCGAGCCGGCCAGAAGCGGATGGCGTAGTTCCGTTCCCGCACCAGCCGTAGGTACAGCGAGCTCTCGAGGTGCGGAGTACCCAGGTAGCGGATTTGTCTTGGGAAGATTTGCCGTCGCCCTGCCTGCTCGTAGTCCCTAGGAGCGTTGGGGTCAAAGTCCGGGTCATCCGGCTTGATGATCGCCTCGAGCTCCGTCACCGCCTGGGCCAGACGCTCCTGCTTCAGGGGGGTGATCGAGTTGTTGAGGGTTTCAATGTCGTCCGGCAGCGCCAGGGTGCAGCGCTTACCCGTCAGGGACGGCGAGAGGATTCCCACAGTGCGGACACTCGGGCTCTGGTCAATGACCGCAGGGCCGACGTCAAAGGCCTTGATGGACGAGCGCCCATCCGGCCGGGGCTCCAGGCACCGCAGGATGTCCACATCCCGGATGCAACGGGCCATGAACGTTGCCACCTCCTCGGCTTTTTCCGCGGTGGCTGCCGGAATCAGGATCTTCTCGGTGAAGGGGTCATGGCGCAGCCGCCAGAGGGCATAGCCACCGGACTCAAAGCTCTTCCCCAAGCCGCGGTAGGCGGTGGTGATTGAGCGATCAGGACCGTTCTCCAGCCATTCGGCCACCTCCAGCTGCCGGAGGGTTGGCGTATCGGCCAGGTTGAGCTCCCGCAGCAGGTAGCAGAGAAAATGCGGGAAGGGCCGCAGTTCAGGTGGCAGCGGTTCCCATTGCATCAAGAGAGCCCTCCCACATCCAAGGACGCAGAAGGGCTCTCCCAACAACCACCGTCACCGAGCTTTCGCTGCGGCTCAGGTGAGCCCCCGAGTACCACCCCGGTTGGCAGTGCCACCTTAGCCGTCAACAAAAGCCTCGTTCACTTCACACGTCGCAGGATCGTCACCGACGTACTCGCCTTTCTTGTTACGAGCACGAGCCTTTGCGGTCTCCTTCGTTGGGGCAGGACAAGCACCTCCACAAGGCGATGCAAGAGCTGCTTCAGCCGCTTCGACAACTTCTGTTGGAACATCAGATCCGTACTGCTGAAGACCAAGACGAATCCGCTCGTCATTAGAGAGATACATGGGTGCAGAGCAGATGCCAACAGGCTACCCAGCTGTTGGCACTCATTCCAGTGAATCCTGGAATTGTTGCCAGAGATGGCCGCGGCGATTGGGGCCACCGACAGATGCCAGGAATGGATTGATCAAGAAATAGGCTTCACCTGTACGTCGATCAACAACACGACGCACCAGGTTCTCTTTACGCAATCGCGTGATCGCGCTGACGGCTACAGGCAACTTCACTTGCAGCCGTTCAGCAATGAATCGCGTGGACACATGGGCACGACCGCTGCGCCAGTTGACGTAGTTGAGCAGCACCAGGAATACCGCAGCGTCCCTGAGCTCCAGCTTGCGCTCACCCAACAGGGCGATGGTCGAATCGAGATCGCGCTGGTGGACCATCACGAAGTTCTCGTCACCGTTTTCTCTAGGCTTCATGGAGTCAGTACTGCACTGCTGACGGACCCAACACACCTAGGTGTGACACCTGGTGTGACAGTTACCCCCTTCTGGATCCGACCCAGTGGGGGTAATGGGTCTTGACTGCCTCAGATTAACCATAGAACAACACAGGTGGAGAGAACCCTCTCTCGCCAGACCGCAGCTCACCGTTCACTCTGATTTCTTACTGGTGGAAAAAAAGAACCTGCCCACCTAACCCCTCCCCTGCGACAAACCACGCACACACCCCACCCCCACTCCCACGCATTGATCGCAACCCACCCCTTCCCGTTTTTGGGTCGCGTGATGTGGTGGCGTCCCCTGACTGCGCACGCAGCGCAGCCCCCCATAGGGGCCCTCGTGCGCCTCTGTAGGGCTTCGGGGGCCCTGGGGGGTGTCTCTGTGCAGACGGGTCGGGAGAGGGGCCTTGCTGGGCCTTCTAGGGGCCACCTGCAGTAGGGGTAGCTGTCAGGCCTGCAGCGGGTGGCGGTGACTGCTGGCGCCTACTGGACTTCTTGCGGACTGTGCATCCGCTGAGCGCAGCTGGGCCCAGGTGGTGGCAGGTGCTGGGGAACTGGTGAGGGCTGGCCCTGATGGCAGGTGGTGCGGCCAAGCCCTATCGGGTTGCTTCGCTTTTGTGAAGAATTGTTACAGATAGGGTGTCGCGCCCCCTCGGTCTTCCTCCACCTGTGGAGAACACCTGCTATGTATGGGGGCATGTTCTGCACTGCTGCAGAGCAACAACAACCACCACTGCCAGCCATGTCCATAACCACCTTCCCCAGCGCTTACGGGCCGTACATGGTCACCAGAGCCCGACTGGCGATGCCAGCGGTGACCAACAGCGAGGGCACCACCACGCAATCGGTGATCACGTTCGAGACGGCTTCGCAGTTCGAGGGTGATCAACAGCCGGTGTCGATTGTCGGCGCGACTTTGTTTGTGCAGGCCAACGGCCGGCAATTTTCAGCGAGCTACGACGGCCAACGGCGCACGGTGAGCCGGGAGAGAGCCCGCAAGCAATACCGGGCAGCGCTGCGGACTGGTTACAGCCCGGCGATCGACTGGCTGTTTTGACGTCTGCTCTGGGCCCTGCCTGCTGTTGCAGGTGGGCCCTCAGCAGCCCTCACAGCTGCCCAACAACAACCACCACCGCCACCACCAATGGCCACCACCACCACCAAGGCCCGGAAGGGCCGCAAGGCTTACGACGGCCCCACAGCTGAGGAAAAGCTGTGCGAGGCCCTGGTGCAACTTCTCGAGCAGGGAGTTAATCCCTGGCGCAGAGACTGGTCACAGCACGCCCACCAGGGCCACCACCGCAACCTGCTCACCGGCCAGCCGTACCGGGGCAGCAATCCTGCAGTGCTTGAGATGTGGGCCGCTGTGCGGGGCTTCTCTCTGCCGCTGTGGCTTGGGGGTGCCCAGGCCAAGGCTGAAGGCTGGCACCCTCGCAAGGGCTCAAAAGGCTGTTACGTGCTGCGCCCACAGCTGAATCAGCGCGAGCAGCAAGACGAGCAGGGCAAGCCCATCACCGGCCCCGATGGCTCGCCGCTGGTGGCTGCCTGGGTGTCTTTTAAGCCTGTCTGCGTCTTTAACGTCGCCGACCTGGTGGGCAGCACCCCAGAGGCTCAGCAAGCCCTCGAGGGCCGCATTGCCGCGGCCGTTGGCGCTGTGGTGGTCAAGCCTGAGCCCGAACGGTTGGCAGCTGCTGAGGCCGTGCTCGGTGCCTGGCCAGTGCCCACCACCTGGGCCGGTGATCGCGCCTTTTACAACTCCGGCGCTGATCAGATCACGATGCCCACCAGGGCCCAGTTCGAGACGTCCGAGGGCCTCTATGCCACCTGGGCCCATGAACAGGCCCACAGCACCGGCCACAGCAGCAGGCTCAACCGCAAGCTGGGCACCGGCAAAGGGACTGCGGACTATGCCCGCGAGGAGCTGGTGGCTGAGCTCGCAGCCTTCCTGATCTGTAACCGGCTGGAGATCAGCAGCAGCGCAGAGAATCACGCCGCCTACCTGGGCAGCTGGGCCGCTGTGCTGAAGGAAGGCCCGCGGGTGCTGTTCAAGGCCCTGAGCGATGCCACCAAGGCAGCCAACGCGATCTGTGGGCCGGACGTGGTGGAGGCCGAGGGCTGAAGGCTGCACGGGGCCCTTCCTGCTGCCTGCAGGTGGGCCCTCTGCAGCCCTCACCGGCTGCCCAACAACAACTACCACCGCAACCTATGTGGAACCCTGCTCACGCTCACAAAAATCCGGCCGCCATCCCGGTTCAAACAGTCACAGCCCGTTGGGGCAGCCAGCCCGACCCTGACAGCGGCTGGAAAGGCTATGAGCCTGATTGGCACGTGCTCACGATCCGGGAAACCAGCGACCGCACCTATCCCCTGTTTGTAGAGGGCTGGTTGCCTTCCACCAAAGCCGATGGCCTGGCCGGTGAACCGTTCTGCTGGCGTGTGGCTGATCTCAGCTGCGCCCGTTACGACCTTTCAGAGGCCGTCTACGTGCCGGCTGCCTGATCACACCCGCGGCCTGCACGTTGACAGGCCGCAATCAACAACAACCACCACCACCACAACAGAACCGTGCTGACTGAAATGGAGCTGCGCATGGCCACCTATGGCTTCGTGCGGCGTGTGATTCACCTGCTCACCGATGCCGGATGGGGCATCGATGCCCAGACGCTTCAGGGCGACCTTGACAAGGCGACAGCAGATCTGCCGCACCTGCTGGCCGTGCGGGAGAGCGCTGAGCTGTTGGCCGCCCAGCTGGAGGCCCAGCAATGAAGCCCGCTGACATCGCCACCGGCGTGATTGCCCTCTGGGCCCTGGGCGCCCTTGCCCTGCAACAACCACAGCCCCAGCAGCACCGCCAGCCGCGGCCAGCTGCAACAGCACAGCCGACGTTGACAGCGCCCAATCAACTGCCTGATCGGCGCACCCTCAGCCAATTCCCTGGCCCTTGAACCCTGCCCGCGGCTCCTGCCCGCAGGGGCCACCTGCAGGGCTCTGCCCTGCTTCACCCGAGGAGATTCCATGGAACCCCTCTCTCTCCGTGATCGGGTGGCGATCGCCAAGCGTTCGCCTCGCCGCATCACCATCACCATCAGCCATGCCGTCTCTGAACGACTGGTGAGCACTGCCCTCGACCAAGGCCGGAGTGTCTCGAACCTCTGCGCCTATCTGCTCGAGACGGCAACGCCACCGCGCAGCTGATGGATCCGGGCAGCGCCTGTGCGTTGCCCTTCCTCTTTATTCCCCGCCATGCCAACACTGACACCAGAAACCCTCCACCCCTGCAGACTCATGCTGAATCTCACCATCACTGCAGCAGAAGCTGAGCTATTTGTGGCGCTGCTCAAACCCCGAGCACACCTGCTGCACGAGCTGCTCGAGGTGCAGATCCAAGCCTGTGAGCCTGGCGATGACACCTGGGCCGATACCCAGAAGGCCCTGCGTGTGGCCAACAGGGCTCTGATCAAAATGCGCAACCTTCAGCTGCAGTACGAGCGGGAGGCGGCATGAACAGTCCCGGCGATGTGGCCCGGTTCCTTGGCGCTCTAAGGCAGAAGAACCGAGTGGTGCCGCTCGAAACAGCTGAGACCCTGCTGCTGATTGCAGCTGGCATCGACAACATCCCCGACCTGCAACGGGCAATGTGCGACAGCGACGGCAACGTTCTGCCTGCCGCAACGATCAGCAGGTTGATCGCGTTGCTGCGAGGCAAAGCCCGCTACCACCAAGGGAATTGGGTGGAGAGCCCCTATTCCCTGCTGGATGTGAGGCCACACCCGCACCGCCGCGGCCACCAGCTGCGGCTGAGTGCAGTAGGCGAGCAGCTCATCCGCTCCTATTTCGGGGAGTACGTTTGTTCTACATCCCTAGTAGTCTCCCCATCCACCTGCGACGAGAAAAGCCAGTGTCTATCCAGTTAATCGCCACGGTCGAACTGCCCTTTCACGGGTCGTGGACTGGGTTCTCCGTGTTCCTTGAGACAGTAGGTGCGGCGCAACAGATCCATCTCCACAGGTGCCACACTCCTAGGAGTCGTCGTCGCTACGGCCCATGGATCTACGTCAACTGGCGAGGGCTTTGGCAGCTTTCTCCGTTCTCAGTCCAACGTCGTTCCCGATCCACCATGCGGAGGTCTTCTTGGTGGTCGCCCAAAAGGGCAAAGCCACCTACCGCGAACTGGAGGAGGCCCTGAACCTGTCCAACTCAACCATCTCGCGCACGGTCCACGCCCTGGGCGACGTACACCGCAAGGGATACGAAGGCCATGGCCTTCTTGAGTTCGACAGAGACTACGAAGAAGGGCGCCGCTTCATGGTTCGCCTAACAGCCAAGGGCAAGGCCCTGGCCCGTCAGCTCGAGGGCCTCTGAGCTCTCACCACAACAACCACCACCACCCCAAATCAATGGCAGGCACTGTTCGCAAGGCCTCCGACGGCAGTTGGATTGCCGACGTCACCGTCAACGGTGTGCGTCGGACTGGCAAATGCAAAAGCCGATCCGAGGCGCTGGCCCGCAAACGTGAGCTGCTCGAGCTGCTGCTGCAGCGCGATGCCAAGCCCGTTGCTGCCCCTCCATACACCCTCAAAGAGGCTCGAGACCTATCCCTGCGCATCCGCTGGGCAGGCACCGCCTACGAGCGCACAGCCGCCATCTACAGCCGCGAGGCCGTGGACTACTTCGGGGCCTACTTCCCGGTCAACGAGATCACGGCAGCGGCAGTTGATGCCTGGCGCCAGAAGCTGCTGGCCAAGGGCAACCGCCCCAGCACGGTCAACCGCAAGGTGTCAGCCATCAGGGCAATGCTTGCCGATGCCCATCTGCACGGGCACCTGCAGGAGATCCCGCGGATGCCCCAGCAGCTGCGCCTGGTGAACACCAAGGACCGGGTGATCAGCGACGAGGAGCGCGATCGCTTCTGCTCCTACTTCAGGCAGGTGGGGGAGCCCGCCGCGGCCGACATGCTGGTGTTCCTGCTTGAGACCGCCTGCCGGTGGGGTGAAGCCGAACGGGTGAAGGGGCAGGACGTGGATCTGGTGAAGGGTCGCGTCACCTTCTGGGCCACCAAGAACGGCAAGCCCCGCTCTGTGCCGCTCACCCGCCGTGCCATCGAGGCCCTGGAGCCGCACCTGCCAGCGGTGCCCAGCCATCGGGTGTGGCCGTACAAGTACACCCGCTATCAGCACCTGTTCAACCTGGCCAAGGGTGCCCTCGGCCTCATGGATGACAGGGCGCTATCAATTCACACCACCCGCCACACCTGCGCCAGCAAGCTGGCCAGCAAGGGCATCCCCCTGCACCAACTGATGACGTTCGGGGGGTGGACAAGCCTGGCGTCAGTGCAGCGCTACCTGCACCTGCACACCGATGCCCTGGCTGCCTGCGTCAACGCTTTGGAGGATTGACCCGGGTAGCCTCCACCCGCCGGGTCGGCGCGAATACAACACCCGCGAGCGGGGAATAAGCGCAGGGGTGGGCGGCTTCCAAGGGCTGCCCTGAAACCCCATCGGAGGCCCGGCTTGAACTTTTGTGACAGCCATGGTCCACATGGGCTATGGTTCCTGTGCTCGCTGGCGACAGCGGGTGTTCTTGGATCTCAAACCTATGAAGAGCACAGCTCTGGACGTCCGTTCATGGAACGGGCACGCCATTCAGCGCCGCCGCGCCGATGGCTACGTCAACGCCACGGCTATGGCAAAAGCTAGTGGCAAGCACCTGCCTCACTACCTCTGCACCCTGCGCGGACGCGATTACATCAAGGCGCTCGAGGGGTCGGTCGGAATTCCGACTGACCTCCTTGCCCAGACCATCGTGACTGGGCCGAACCCTGGTCGCGGCACCTGGGTGCATCCACGTCTTGCCGTGGACCTGGCCCGCTGGATCTCCCCGGAGTTTGCCGTCTGGATGGATGGCTGGATCCTCGAGGAGCTTGAGGGCAACGCCAAACCCAAGCAACTGCAGCTCTCGCTGAACAACAGCGACGCTGCTGACGTCATCAACATTGCCTGCGATGACATCAAGCAAGCCGCTGAGCGTCTCGGTGCCATGGTCGGTGGTGTCCACACCATCGACGCTTTGAAGATCGCCAGAGACTCCCTGCAAAGACTGCAGCGCAGGCTGGGCATGGTTGAGCGCCTGCTTCCCTCCATCACCCCACTGACACGATGACCGAACTGTTCTTGCTGGCCCAGCTGGCCGCTCCTGCCTGCGGCTGGAACTACGGGGCCCAGATCACACCCGACAACAGCTTTGTGCTGGGCTGCTCGGTGCCTGATGCTTCGGGTGAATACGGAACCGTGCTACGCATGGATCCGTTCACGCCTGGCGGGATTCGCACCGAGTCAGCTGCACCTGCACCGTTGCCTGTCTTCACACCTTGAGGGCTTTGTTGTGGATGCGTCCACCGGCCTGAAAAATCTGCTGATGCGTTCGGCAGAGATGCTTGAAGCAGACCACTCGGCAGACCCCTTAAATCCCTGAGATGCCTTATGGTGACTGGGCGGGGGTCTAGCTATCTGGTGAAAGCAGCGGACTCATAATCCGCTGGACGACCTTCCACCCCTGCAGAACAGTTGTTTTTCCTGTCTGCGGCAGTGCCTTAGACACTTCTGCACAGGTGGGGTGGAATTGGTGCTGAAAGCACCTGTAACTGCCGATTGAAACCCAAAATCTCGGCGTCCACCCCGGTGGACAAACTGCAGAAGCAGAGGGAGGAACGGCAACAGGAACGCGCAAAGTGGGACGCGATCAATGCACGGGCCCGGCTCCGTGAATTAGGTCGAGAGAGCGTCACCGAATACGGAACCGCCCTGTTTACCGCTAATGCCGAGCGGGTGACGATTGCGCTGGGCCTGCTGCTCGAGGAGCTGCTCGCTAATCCATCCAAACCAGGCCCGTATTTCAGTGCCTGGCCCCTGCTGTTGATGGTCACCAATCGAGGGCCCAGGACATTGGCAGCCATTGCGATTGGGGTGGTCTTGGATCACATCAGCCAGCGCCCCACTGAACGCAAGCTGGCCGGCGCCATCGGCATTGCCCTGCAGGACGAGCTCAAGGCGGGGCGGATCGAGCAGCTCAGTCCCGACCTGCTGCGGCTGATCCGCAAGCGCAAAGGGAACAAGGCCCTGAGCTCCAAGCAGGTGCTCGATCAGCTGCGCCTGGACGTGGGCGGTTGGGCCACCGCCGAGCGCACCCAGGTGGGGGGCTTGCTGCTGCAGGTGATTGCCGCCAACAGCAACCTGATTCGCATTGAGGCCAGCGCCCGCAATGGCCGCAGCCGCAAGGTGGTGGTGGCCACCGACGAGGCCTTGGCCGTGATCAAGGCCAACCCGCCGCGGCCCCTCCCCGCTCGCCGGCTGCCAATGCTGGTGCCGCCCAGGCCCTGGCCAGGGATGTATGGCGGCGGCCACCTGGACAACGAGGACGCCTTGGTGCGCAGCAGGGCCGGCTACGACCTGAGCCACCTGACGCCCGAGGGGCTGGCGCCTTTGCTCAAGGTGGTCAATGCCCTGCAGGAGCAGGAGCTGCGCATTGACCCGGCCATGGTCGAGCTGCAGCGCTGCGCCTGGGGCCACAACATCCGCGGCCTGTTCCCGGTCACCCGCGACCCACTGCCTGAACCGCCGCGGCCCCAGGAGTTGCTGGGCCCTGAGGAGTACAAGCAGCACCTGCGGCAAAAGGCTGCGGCCCAGCAGGACCGCAACCAGAACGCTCTGCTGCGGCGCCGAATTGAAGAGACGCTGCGCCAGTGCGAGGAGGTGGCGGGCCAGCCGATGTGGTTTGCCTACTGCCTGGACTTTCGTTACCGCATCTACAGCAGCAATCGGTATGCCACCCACCAAGGGCCGGACTGGGAAAAGGGGGCCATCCAGTTCGCCGCTGCTGAACAGTGCAGCGTTGAGGCTTTTGAGTGGATGCTCAAGGCCGCGGCCGGCCACTACGGGGTGGCCAGCACGTGGCGGGACCGGCTGACCTGGGGGCAAGAACACCTGCCGCAGATCTGCGCCGTGGCGGAGGCGCCGCTGGATCGGCTCGAGCTCTGGCGTGATGCCAAAGATCCCTGGCAGTACCTGCAGATCTGCCGCGCCATTGCCCAGCAGGTGGCGAACCCCAACAGCAGCTGCAGCGTGCCGATCCGGTTCGATCAGACCTGCAGTGGCATCGGCATCGCAGCGGCCCTGATGCGGGACCGGCGGCTGGCCCGGCTCACCAACATCAACGGCAAGATCCGCAAGGACATTTACGGCCACATCGCTGAGGAGCTGCAGCGCCTGCTGCGGCTGGACCTGAGCAATGGCACCCCCTCAGAGGTGCGCATGGCAGAGCTGTGGCTGGAGTTCGGCATCAACCGCAGCCTTTGCAAGGGGCCGGTGATGACCACCATCTACGGCGCCCAGTTCCTGAGCATCGTCGATGGGCTGGTGCTGGCCCTCGAGGAACGGCAAGCCGGCCTGGGGGTGTCGGAGTGGGAACAGGCCTATTTGGTGCCGGCCCGCTACTTGGCCCGCAAGATCAGCCTGCTGCTGGGCAGTGAGCTCAAGAGCTGCCTGGAGCTGCAGGCCTGGCTGCGCAACGTCAGCAAGCGGGTGCTGGCCAAGGGGCAACAGCTCGAGTGGATGAACCCGCTCGGGGTGCCTATGCGGCTGGGCGATCAGCTGGATCCACGCACCACCGTGACGAGCCTGGCCCACGGCAAACGGCGATGGCAGGCCTGGACCGATCACGCCGAGGAGGGAGAGCTCTCAGCCCGCAGCACCAACCGGGCGGTGACCGCCAACGTGATTCATCACTTCGATGCGGCGCTGGCTCACATCATCGTCTCCATGAGTAGCGCACACAGCTTCCCGCTCCTAACAAATCACGATTGTTTTGCGACAATTCCTGCCCAGGCTGGCTGGCTGCATCACACCCTGCACGACCAGCTGCGGGTGCTGTACGCCACCGATTGGCTGGAGGAAATGCGGCAGCAGATCCGTTCCAGTGCAAGGCTTAGCAATCTTCAGCGGCCGCCAACGGTAGGCGACCTGTGCCCTGGCGAGATCGGGCTGAACCCACATTGCTTCTCGTAAGACACACCTAGGTGTGTTGCAGATCCGCACCTAGGTGGATACGGTGCTGCTGCACTCCACCCATAGCGAGCAAATGCCGCGACGAGCAACACTTATCACCCCTGTGGGTGAGGCAGCCTGGGCCAAGATCCTGGGCGAACCACCTGAGCCGTTTGATGGCGACGGCCCCCGGGTCTGGTCTGTTTCCCTGCTGCTGGATCCCAACGACCCCACCACTGTCGAGTTCATCGAGAAGCTCGAGGCCGAGTTCGCCGAGCTGCACGGCACCGGCAAGATCAAATACAGCGCCAACGCTTGGCCTTTTGGTGAGGACACCACCAAGGACGAGCAAGGCCGCAAAGTGCCGACCGGCAAGATGCGGTTCAATTTCAAGCGCAAGGAGACCACAGCCCGTGGCGATTACAAGTCGCCCCCCGTGGTGGCTGACTCAAAGCTCAACCCTTGGCCTGCCTCAAAGCTGATAGGCAATGGCAGCAAGATCCGCGTTGCCTTTCAGCCCTGGGGATGGGACACCCCGACCGGCAAGGGCATGAGCCTCGAGCTGCTGCAAGTGCAGGTGCTCGATCACGTCGCCTACGAAAGCGTTGACGACGCTCCGGTGTTTGAGAAAACCGAGGGCTTTGTGCTTGAAGAAGAAGAAACCCCGGTGTTTGAGCGCGAGCCCGAGCCGGCGCCGCTCAGCCCTAGCCAGCGGCTGCGCAAAAGCCAGGAGGTTCCCGATGAGATCCCCTTCTGATGGGACTGCGCACCGCCGACTTCGTGCTGCCGGTTCCCCTGCAGCCCAAGTCCAGACCTCGCTTCACGCTGCGAGGCAGGCCTTACAAGGACAGCAAATACAGGGAGTGGACCGAAGCCGTCCGCTCAATCCTTGGCGAGTGGTGGACCCTGCCACCGCTCGAAAAGGGTCAGGTTGCGGCTTTGCACTTGACCTTCTTTGGCCCGGGGACTTCGGACTTGGACAACCTGGCGGGCGCCGTGATGGATGCCGGCAAGGGGATTATCTGGTCGGACGACCGGGTGACAGTGCTGCAACGCATCGAGGCGCAGTGGAAGCAGAAACCCAAGAGCGCACAGGCCATCTACTTAAAGGTGATCTGGAATGACAACACCGTTCCCGCCGCTGCGTGAGCAGGAGTGCGTCAACTGCCGCTACTCCCGTGGCGCCAAGGGCAACTCACTTCTGTTCTGTCAGCGCAATCCGCCTGTGCTGTCCCCCTGGGACAACATCTCCTTGAACCTGTGGCCCGGCGTTGGGCCCCATGAATGGTGCGGCGAGTGGGCCCCGCAGGAGGCGGCGGCATGAAGTGCCCTAACTGCGGCCACGACAAAAACCGGGTGACCGAAACCCGGGCCATGCCTGACGGTGACCGCCGCATCCGTCTCTGCCAGGGCTGCGGCAAAACGTTCCAAACCATGGAACGGATCTGCGTCTTTGTGGGCCGAGCTGCTGGCTACGTCGAGATGGCGCCGCCCGTCCCGACGCTGGCTGTTGTGCCCGACCTACCAAAGAAGGTTGCCAAGCCTGCCGCTGGCTACGTCGCTCATCTGAATGACGCCAGCCTGGCTGCTGTAATGGCCGACGCTCAACCCCTGCTTGTGCAGTGGTGGAACGAAAGCCGCCGCTCAAAGCACAAGAGCAACGCCACCTGGACCGAGGCGGCATGGCAAGCCAGCGTTCAGCGCGTGGCTGCTCTACCCCAGTGGCAGCAGCTGCTGTTGGCCCAGGCCGGTGTTGAGCACGGCTGGCAGGCGCTCAAGCCCGAGTACCTGAAGCAGGAGCTAACAAAGCCCCAGGCCAGTGGCCGCCCCATGCCGAAAGACCCGGCGATGCTCGCCGCCCTTGAGCAATGGCCAAGCCAAACCGCCTGACCCCAGAGACGTTCTTGGCGGTCGCCGAAATGATCGCAGCCCATCTGCGCATCAAAGAGGCCGACCGCTGGAGCCCTCACATCTGCCGCCTCAAGTTCCACAGCTTCACCTCTGAGTTCCCAGAGATCAACGAACCGCAGTTCATGTGGGCCGCTGAGCAGTGGATCCAGAGCCTCAAGCCCGACGTCTTCAAGCGCTACCCCACCTGGAAGGAATTGATGGCACCGCTGTATCGCAGTGAAAACGGCATGGCGAATAGGAGCTGGGGCTTCAAGCCTGAGCTGCCTGCCTTCTGCCAGCCCACAGATTCACAGCTGGCCCTGCTGCCTGCTGCCCCGCAGAGCCTGGCCATCGCGCCAGACCCACACAACGCGGATGCCTACGTGCCGTTTACCAGCACCGAGCACCCGCTGCTGCCCCCTGGCCTGGACGAGCGGCCTGGCCTGACGCCTGAGCGTTGGGCTGAGTACCTCAGCTGGGTCAAGCAAGAAGAGGCGCGTGTGGATGCGGGCTGATGCAACCACTGATCAGCCACGCCGAGCTCAGGGGAATCCTTGAGCACGGGCTGCTCACTGGCAAATGGTCAGTGCTGCAGTTCAACAAGAAAGCCCGAGACGTGGTGCTGCCCAGCAAGCAGTTCCTTGAGGAACACCCGGAGTTCCAAGACATGGAGCTGCGGGACATGGAGGCCTTTCGCAGGCATCACTACCCATGAGCTGGAACCAGTACAGCAAAGGCCAAGAGGTTCGCTTTCGCGCCCTTGGCGGATGGGTTCGCGGTCACGTCAGCGAAACCTATCCCGACTCTGTTTCTGTCGTCTTCAGTCGAGGCGCACAGGAGCGAAACATCCGTGTCTATGACCTACGCAACATCGAGCCATGTCCACCAAACAAGAAGACCCAATCGAAGTATCAAGAGCCTCCGTTGTTCGGCTCCTGAAGTACGCCAAGCGTTACCACCAAGAAGCTGTTGAACGCAGCTACGCGCAGATTTGGTGGGAGGGCTACATCCGCGCCTGTGAACAGATCCTCGACATGGAGCATGAGTAATGAGCTGGATGGTTCCCGGTCGCCTGCCGCAAGAAGGCCCCGAACCAATCCTTGGCCCTGGCGTGAGCCACCCCAAACCCAAGGAGGCGACTCGCATGTTTCACCTGGAGGTGAAACGCCCTGGCTGCAGGGTCATGCGTATCACCAAGCCAGCGCCCACGCTGGCCAAAGCAATTCAGTATTGCCAAAACATCTGGCCTGATTCCACCGTCACCCCAATCAAATGAATTTGCTTGAGAACTGCCTGTCTGTTCAGAACTCGCTGGGCGAATACGGCATTGATGAAAAGCGCCGGATGAAAGAGGTGATCCGCGAGATTGCCAACACCATCCGCAGCTGGGCGCCGGATCCTGGGCAAGCACGCATCTGCCACTTGGCCATCAATGAAGTAGCCGACCGGATGATCCGCGAGATCACTGAAGCGTCATGAGCCAAGACACCGCCATCACCCTTGCTGCCTGCATCTTCTGCGCTGTGGCAATCGGGATCCTCTACATCGCCACGATCCACTCATGAAGGCACTGATCGACACGGAGTATTACCTCTTCACTGCAGCGTCTGCCTGCCAGTACGAGGCCGAGTGGGCGCCTGACGTGTGGACTTACTTCTGCCGGCATGACGATGCCAAGGAGGTCTTTCAAGAACAGCTGGGCGCCTTCCGCGAGCTGCTGCCCGACCATGAGCAGGTGCTGGTCTTCGGCAGCTCGCTGTCGTTTCGCTACGGGGTGTGGCCTCAGTACAAGGGCAACCGCAAGAAGTACCGCAAGCCTGCTGGCTACCGGCAACTGATCGAGTGGGTCCACAAAAGCGGCCCGGCTCGCGGTTGGCGGACCGTTGAGCTGCCTGACATTGAAGGCGACGATGTGCTCGGCGTGCTCTACGAGGAGGGCGACGTCATCGTCAGCGTGGACAAGGACATGCTCACCCTGCCTGGGCTACATCTGCGCGACGGCCAGATCGTGGAAGTGAACCGCCTTGAGGCTGATCGCAACTTCTACCAACAGGTGTTGACCGGAGACGTCAGCGACAACTACCCCGGCTGCCCTGGTTATGGGCCTGTCACTGCAGAGAAAGCATTGGCTGGTTGCTCAACAGAGGTGGAGATGTGGAATGAAGTCTTGGCTGCCTACATCAAGAAAGGCTTTGGCGAGGCTTATGCAAAGACTCAGGCTCGGTGCGCTCGTATCCTTAGGGCCGGCGAGTACGACCTTGAATCCGGCACTCCCCTGTTGTGGAGGCCCCCGGTAGGCTGAGTTTGATCTGCACACCTGCAGTGCTTCAGCCAATCGTCACTGAAGAGTTGCTCGTCAAGTTGCGGGAAGTCTTCCCTGCAGCTGTCAGTCGTTCCTTGTCGCACCGCGATCTGGACATTCTGATCGGCCAACAAGAAGTGGTGTCCTATCTGGAGAAGCTGCTGGAAGAGCAGAAGTCCGATCCGCTCAATCTGGAGGAGCTCTGATGTGCTTCGGTGGCGGCGGTAGTGGCGCCGTAATCACGATGCCAGACACCGGGGCCTACGACCGGATGGCCCAGGCGCAGTTCGATGCCATGCAGGCATCACAAGACGGCGCCATCAAGCTCAAGCAGCTTGAACTTGACCGGGCGCTCAGCGGTCAGCAGCAGGTTCTGACCGATTTGCGTGACGTCAAGCTGCAGCGGGCCAACGAGACCAGCGCCAACGCTGCTCGCATGGCTGCGCTGTTGGGCACCCCGCCACCAGACAAGACAGCACAGGCACCTGTCTTGGGATCTGATCGGGCAGAAATGGCCAGGCCTACTGGCAAACGCGGTCTGCGCATTGACCGGGCAACGGCCACGAGCCAAGGCGCCGGCACAGGCCTAAACATCACCACTGGAGTTTGACCATGTGCTTCGGAGCCGCACCTGCTCTCCCTGAGATCCGTTACCAGGGCCCTAGCCAGGGAGACATTGACCGCAACAACGCTGCGCTGCAGCAGTACCGCGATCAATCAGCAGCTCAGCAACAGCAGTTTGCTGTTGCACTGCAAAAGCAAATTGACGACGCCAACGCTGCGGCGACGCAGAAAAAGGCAGAGCTCGAGTCGGAGATGGCAGCAGCGACTGCATCCGCCGCGGCCCAGCAGCAAGCGGCTTACGCAACCACCACCACCCAGAGCGAGCCCGTCGCTGCGCAGACGACTGCTGCTCCCAAGAAAAAGGACAAGACCAAGGGCACCCTCAAGATCGCCCCTGGTGCCACTGCCATGAGCGAAGGCTCTGGCATCAACATCGGAGTCTGAGCCATGTGCGCAGGGGGGAACAACCGGCACCACGAAGAGGAAGCCAAGCGCCGGCAATGGGCTGCTGAGCGTGCAGCACAAGAGCAGCGCCAACGAGTGGCTGAACAAGAGCGGGCTATGCAGGCCGCCGTTGCTGCGCAGCAAGCCGAGATGGCCAGGCTGCAGCAAGAACAGCTTGCAGCTCAAGCAAATCAGGCTTCACAAGTTGCTGAACTGCAGGCACAAGAGCAGCAGCAGATGGGGCAGATCCAGCAGATGAAAGACGCCACAAGCACGGTTGGCGCATCGCTGCGGATCCTCGCCACGCGACCAACGGACAGCGCACCAACGGCTGCCCAAACCAAGACGGCCAAGGCCGGCGGTGCTCGCACCACCAGCGCCACCTCAGGGCTGCGCATTGGTTCTTCCAGCGTCGGCTCAGGCGTTGGCGTAAATCTCGGAGGCTGACATGAGCTGCACCAAGCGTTATCGCAGCCTTGAAGGCGATCGCAATTACTACCTCGAGCGGGCACGGGCAGCAGCTCGCCTGACCCTGCCCTACCTAGTGCCGCTCAACGACGAGTACACCCCCAACCAGACAGAAAGTTTCCCGCTGCCCTGGAACGGCATTGGTGCCCGTGGGGTCCACAACATCACCAGCCGTCTGAGCCTGGCGCTGCTGCCCCCTACCGAAACGTTTTTTCGCTTCACGATCGACGAGATCGAGATGGCCAAGAACGAGCAGCAGCTGATGGCAGCAGGGGCCAGCGCTGAAGAGCTCGGCAAATCAAAGAGCGAGTTCGACTTGGCCCTGGCACGGCTTGAGCGAGCGGTGCTGCGCAGCATCGAAGCCAGCAACGATCGCGTAGCGGTCCACGAGATGCTGCTGCATCTGATCGTGGGCGGTAACGCCCTGATGTACGTCAGCGAAAAGGGGCTGCGCTGCTTCCACCTCAACCGCTACGTGCTCAGGCGCGACCCGATGGGCAACCCCCTCGAGGCCATCGTCTGCGAGGAGCTGGCCAACGACACCCTTCCCGAGAAGGTGCGGAAGCTGCTTGAGGAAGAGGACGGCGAAACCATGGGCATCGTCGAGGAGGAAGACGACCACCTCCCCGAGTACGAGCGCACCGTGAAGCTCTACACCCACGTGGAGTGGGAAGGCGAAAAGGTCAGCTGGTATCAGGAGGTCAAAGACAAGGAGATCCCCGGCACCCGCGGCACGGCTCCAATCACTGAGTCGCCATGGCTGGCTCTGCGCATGTATCGCATCGACGGCCATGACTATTCGCCTGGCTACGTCGAGGCGGCTTGCATGGCTGATCTGCAAACCGCAGAAGCGCTGAGTCAGGCCATCGCTGAAGGCTCACTGGTGTCTGCCCAGGTCAAGCACCTGGTCAAGCCGAGTGGCGTGGCCAACCCCAAGAAGCTGGCCGAGGCCGCCAACGGCGCCTATCTGCCCGGCAACCCTGATGACGTCACCACCATCACGGTGGGCAAGGCACAGGATCTGAGCGTGGCCATGCAGGGCCTGGCCCGCATCGAGGCTCGCCTGGCGCAGGCCTTCATGTTGGCCGACATGCGTGACGCTGAGCGTGTCACTGCCGAGGAAGTCCGGCTGCAGGCGCTGCAGCTTGAGAACTCTTTGGGCTCCATTTACGCCATCCTCACCACCGAGTTCCAGCAGCCGTATGTGGCCCGCAAATTGGCGCTGCTGGTGCGCAAGGGCAAGCTGCCCAAGCTGCCCGAGGAGTTGGTCAAACCCGTTGTGAGCGTTGGCTTGTCGGCGGTTGGCCGCGGTAACGACCTGGAGAAAACCGCTCGCTTTATGCAGATCCTGCAGCAGTCGATTGGGCCTGAGGGGATCACCACCTACGTGATGCCGTCAGAGCTGATCCGTCGCCTGGCTGCCTCCATGGGCATGGACATCATTGGCCTGGTCAAGACCGAGGAGCAGTTGGCAGCAGAACAGCAAGCCCAGCAGCAGATGGCCATGGCCCAGCAAGCAATGGCCAGCGGCATGGCTGATCCACAGAAGTTGGCCAATGCCGCGGCCATGACTCAGGAGATGGTTGCGCCACCTCCTGCCGAACAACCACCAACTGAACAACCCGCATGACGACCACTTCGGAAACCCGAGAAGAACTGCAGGCGCTCGTTGGCCCTGGCCAACAGGACGTCTTTGATCAGTTCCTTGAGGAGATCGAGCAGCAGCAGGCAGACATTGATGCTGCTGAGCAACAGCAGGAAGAGCCCGAGAACAAGCTGCTGGCCGGCAAGTTCAAGTCCACAGAAGATCTGGAGAAGGCCTACCTCGAGGCCCAGAAGCTGATCAGCCAGCGCGGCCAAAAGGCTGCAGAGCCTGAGGCTCCAACGCCCCTGACCCGCGAGCAGGCAGCAGAGCATTACGGCGAGTTCATCGCCACTGCTGCTGACGAGGAAGGCATTGACCTGGGCGCTTGGGATGCTGCGGTCCGCCAGGGCCAAGACACCAAAGCACTGCGGGACAAGCTGGCTGCCAAGACCGGGATCCCTGTTCAGCTGATTGAGCAGTACGAACAGGCCTACCGCCCGCAACCTGCTGCTGCCGAGCCCCAGGCCGATGGCCTGTCTGATGCGGACGTCACCGAGCTCAAGGCTTTGGTCGGCGGCGATCAAGAGTTTCAACGGTTGAGCCAGTGGGCTGTGGCCAACATGGGTGCCGACGAGCTGGCTGACTACAACGCTGCTGTGGACAGCGGCAACAAAGCTGCCGTGCGTCTGGCATTACGTGCCATGCAAGTACGCGCTGCTGCAGGCCAGGAACCCGGTGAGCCTGAGCTGCTGGGTGGTGGCAAGCCAACCAAGGCTGAGGTGTTTGAGAGCCAGCAGCAGGCCATTGAGGCCATGCGCAAAACCAACAGCAAGGGCCAACGTCTTTACAACGTCGATCCGAAGTACAAGGCCTGGTACGAGAAAACCCTTGCACGTTCGACTTTTGCGTAACAATGGGCGCATGAGTTGATCTGCACTGGTGGAGCAGATCGGGCCTCCTGAGGGAGATACCCCGTACCTGTGAAGCAATAGGCGGAAGCTCCCTACCTAATTAAGGCCAATGGCCAACGCATCTCTCGACCGTCTCGGTCAAATCCAGGGCGCAGGTGATACCTCCGCTCTGTTCCTGAAGCTCGGCATGACCGAGCTGCTTGACGCCTTTGATCGCGCTTGCGTGTTCAAGGGCAAAGTCAAGGAGCGCAACATCAAAGGTGGCAAATCTGCTGCCTTCCAGGTGTCGGGCAAAGCCGATGCTGGTTACCACGTCCCGGGCACCCCGATCCTCGGCGCCACCAACTCCCCTGGTGACCGCAACGAGCGCATCATCAACCTCGATGGTCTGCTGATTGCCGATCAGGTGATCTACGACCTCGACGAGTTGATGAACTACGTCGATGTACGTCAGGACGTGACCCACCAGCTGGGTCAGGCTCTGGCCCGGGAATGGGACAAGCGTGCTGCCCGCGTGCTGTACGCCGCTGCCAAGACCAGCACTGAGCCCCTGGCCAAAGCCGGCAACGCCGGTCGCATTGGTCAGAGCCAGACCCTCTCTGCCGGTTACGCCGCTGCTTCTGCCAACGCCAAGGGCGATGAGCTGGTCTCCAAGATCAGCGCCCTCAAGGTGGCCATGCAGAAGAAGGACGTCCCCACCGAGGATCTGCTCTGTGTGGTCGGCCCCGACGAGTACGACTACCTGCTGGATTCCACCCGCGCCATCAACGCGGACTTCAACGGTGCCAGCGGTGAGAACGGTTCCTTTGCGCAAGGCCGCGTGCTGCGCGTGAAGGGCATCCCCGTGATCATGTCCAACCACGTCACTCAGGCTGCCTACACCAACGGCACCTACGACAAGAACACTGCTTATCAGCAGGATCTGTCGAAGAACAAGGCCATCGTGTTCCACCGCGATGCCATCGGTGTGCTGACCCTGCGCAGCCCCGGCCTGCAAATCACCCCTCAGGGCGGTGATTTCAACATCATGTACCAAGCCACTCTGATGGTTGCCCGCATGGCAATCGGTATGAGCGTGCTGCGTGCTGAGTGTGCCGGCGTGATTGAGCTCCCCTAACTTCGGGTAGGAGTGGAGCCTGAGCCCCCTGCAGCCATCAGGGGGCTTTTTTGTGCCCGCCGATAGCATGAGTTCAACACCCATGCAGAGTAACGATGGGCCTTGCTAATCAGGCCTTGACCCCAGGCCGAACAACCTTGCTTGAGGCGGTCAACATCTGTCTGCAGAACATCGGCGAGCAGCCGGTCAACAGCCTTGAAACTCAGCAGGTGGTGGAAGCCACCATGGCTGAGCGGACCATCCTCGAGTTTCACAAGGAAGGCCAAACCAAAGGGTGGAGCTGGAACACCGAGCAGGCCTACGAGTTTGCCAAGAACAACGCGACCAACCAGATCACAGTTCCGGCCAACGTTGTCAGCTGGGTCACTGATGCCTACGAGTGGGCCGGTCGATTTCAACTGAGAGGCCAGAAGGTCTACGACAAGGAGAAGCACACCTACACCCTTGGCGCAGACATCACCAGCCTGAAGGCTGATGTGGTGTGGCTGCTGCCTTGGGATGAGTGCCCTGAGGCATACAACCGCTGGATCACCATTCGCTCGGCGCGGGTGTTCAGCGACCGGGTGCTGAGCAGCGACTCGATCTTTAAGTACACCGCAGTTAATGAGCAGGCCGCGCTGGTTGAGCTGCAGCGGGTCGAGCTCGAGCAGGCACAGGCCAACAGCTTGACGGGCGGCCCTGGCCTCAGACCGTTCCCCACCTACTCCCCGGGCCTTGGTCTGCTGGGTCGGAACCGGGGGTATCTGCGTGGCTAATCTTGTCAGCTACACCATCCCCAATCTGATTCAGGGGATCTCGCAGCAGCCAGATGCGCAGCGGGATCCATCGCAGGGGGAGATCCAAATTAATGCCGTCAGCTCCCTGGCCGAGGGCCTGAGGAAGCGGGAAGGGACGCAGACCATCGCCAAGGTCAGCAACACCAGCTTTGGCGACGTCTATTTCCACAGCATCCTGCGCGACTCTGCCGAGCAGTACCTGGTGGTCATCAGCAAGACCGCCATTCGGGTCTTTGACCTGGCCGGCAATGAGAAGACGGTCAACGCTGCTGCCGGCGCGTACACCTACCTGTCATCGGTAGTCAGCGCTAAGAGCGACATTCGCGCTGCGTCGATTGCTGATTACACCTTCATCAGCAACACCAAAATGCTGCCGGCCATGGACCCGGCAGTCGCGCCGGCGGTGGCCAGGCCCGCCACGCATGAGGCGCTGGTGTGGGTCAAGGCGGCCAACTATGGCCAAAAGTACGTGGTCAACGTCAATGGCCAGCAGACAACGGTGACCACTGCTGTGGCGCCGGTAATTGTCAGTGGCACCACGACGACCGAAAACCGGATCAGCACCGCTGAGATAGCCAGTCAGATCCGCGGTGCGCTGTTGGGTGGTCCCGTCACAGCCCTGACAGTTGTGGGTTCTGCAACCACCTTGAACGCCACAACGGCGGCGGTGGCCACAACCACTGATGAGGGCGGCAGCGGTCTGACAGTGACCGTGACCGGCAACGGCACGGTGGTCACAGCGGTGGCAATCAGCGCTGCAGGCACGTCCTACCGAGCTGGGGACAAGATCTATGTGGCCCGAAATCTGCTGCAAGGCGGGACAGATACCACCCCTGTTCAAGTGGCGACGGTCAGCACGGCAACGGCAGGGCCGCTGACGGGCGTGACCATTGACCGCAGCGGTTCAGTGCTGCATCTCAAGAGCAGCAGCGCCATCACGGTTGCGGCCACAGATGCCCGTGCCAACGCAGACATTACGGCGATCACCAGCTCTGTTCAGGCGTTCACCGAACTGCCCACGATTGCGCCAGATGGTTACCAGGTCGAGATCGTTGGCGACCCGGGCAACAAGTTCGACGGCTTCTACGTCAAGTTTGTGCCCCGCACGGGCACCTTCGGCGAAGGCAGCTGGCAGGAGACGGTCAGCCCAGGGGTTGAGTACAAGATTGACCCTGCGACGATGCCGCATCTGTTGGTGCGGTTGCCCAATGGCAGTTTCTGGTTTGGCCCAGCCAACGGCAGCACTCAGGGCACAGCGCCAAACACCATCGTCATCCCAAGTTGGGGGCAGCGTGGTGCTGGCGACTACGACACGGCGCCAGACCCCAGCTTCATTGGCAACCCCATTCAGGACGTCTTCATCTACAAGAACCGTCTTGGGTTACTGGCTGATGAAAACGTCATCCTGAGCCGGGCACGGGACTTCTTTGAGTTTTTCCCGGAAACAGTTACGGCTGTTCTGGACAGCGATCCGATTGACCTGACGGGCAGCAACAACCGAGTGTCGGTGCTGCGTTATGCCATCCCGTACCAGGACGAGCTGATCATCTTCTCGGATCAAATCCAATTCCGGTTCAACGCTGCTGAAACCGTGCTGACGCCAAGCACGGCGCAGATCACAGTGCTGACCCAGTACGAGATCGACCCCAACTGCCGGCCGATCCCGGTGCAGGGGACGATCATCTTCTGCCAGGCCAATGGCCAATGGAGCACGTTCCGAGAGTTCAGCGTTCGTGGTGCCGGCACCGCCCTAGTGGCTGATGCCTCTGACCTGACGGGATACGTCAACAGCTACGTGCCCTCTGAGGTGTTCAAGCTGACGGCCAACGACACCGGCAACTGTTGGTTTGCGCTGTCAGGCAAAACCGGCTACCAGAAGCGGCTCTACGCCTACAAATACTTCTACCGGAATAGCGGTGGCGGGGCTGAGCGGGCGCAGAGCAGCTGGAGCCACTGGCAGCTCAGCGGTGCCGACAAGATCCTCAACGCTCTATGCGTGCAGGAGACCGTCTACCTGCTGGTGGAGTACGGGACTGAGGTGTGGCTGGAGAAGATCTCGGCCGCCGATCGCACGGCCGATGTGCTGCCCAACCCGTACCAGCTGCTGCTGGATCGGCGGGTCACCACCACCACAGCAACGCCAGCTGCAATTCGCGTGGCGGCTGGCACCTACAACGCCTCTACCAACATCACCACCTGGACGCTGCCGTACACGATCAAGGCCAAGACCCAGGCCTGGAGCGACTTTGCCAGCACTACGAATGGTGGTGTGTTGCTGGGTGAAGCCAACAGTGGCACCACCATTAGCGCTCGGGGCAACTGGTCGGCCGAGCCCATCGTCTTCGGCGAGGTCTTTGAGTTCCTGTACCGCTTCACGCGGTTCAAGCTCTACAAGGATGTGGGCGGTGGAAAGGCTGCAGCCAACAGCGAGCGCACGCAGGTGCGTCACGCCAAGCTCCGCTATCACGACACCCATTACTTCGAGGCATGGGTAACTGCTGAGCGTCGTGACCCTGTGGTCTACACGTTGGACGGCACTGTGCTGGCCTCACGTGCCTCGCAAATCGGCAATGCGCTGAACAACAACCCGGACTTGGCGACCTCCCGTTATTTCGAGGGGGTGTTCCAAATCCCGATTGCCAGCCGGGGTGAGAACTGCATCGTCGAATTACGGAACAGCACCGCCAACCCCTGCAAGTTCAGCACTTGTGAGTGGGTCGGGCTGGTGACTAGCCAAGCGAGGAGCCTGCAATGAATTGGGCTCAACCAACGCCTGCACGTGTGCAGCGTATTGCGAAAATGCTTAGGCATCAGGATCGGCTTGAAGTGCTCTATAGCCACGGCCTACAGGGGGAAGAGGCGGTTTATCAGAGCTGGCAAAACAGTCAGATCTGCCGTTGCATAGATGGAGATGACGGGAAGGCCGTGGGCATCTGTGGCGTCTCTGGATCTTGGATCTGGCTGCTTGCCACGGATGAATTGGTGGCCACCCGTAGTCATCGCCAACAGTTCCTTCGCGGTGGGCGGCAGTGGGTCGATGAACTGATGACCCAATACAAGTACCTGGAGAACTGGGCGCTGTGGTCAAACAAGACAACGCTGCGCTGGCTTGAGCACTTGGGGTTCAGGATCGACACCCCGGCGCCGATGGGGCGTAGCGCTCAGCTGTTCGCTCACTTCTGGAGGGCAGCCTGATGGATCCCTTGACCGGAGGCCTGCTGTTAGGCGGAGCACAAGCTGCCCTTGGTGTTGTTCAGGCAGGGTTTGGCTATCAAGCCCAGCAACAGGACTACGCCAATCAGACGGCGTTCCAAGACGCTAACAATCAATTCGCTCAATGGCAAGCGGGCTTCAACGCTCGCGTCCAAGACACCAACGCCCAGTACAAGTATTGGGCCGAGACGGTCAACTACAACCAGCAGCTGGCGTACACCAACTCGCTGCGGAACCTCGAGCTGATGCGCTCGATCCGCCAGGCCGAGGTGGTCGGTGACACCAGGGCTGCTGCGGGTGCTTCGTTTGTTCGTGACAGCGAGGCCACCACCCAGGCGTACCAAGAGGCCTCAATGCAGGAGGCCGTGGCACTGCAGCAGTACCAGTGGCGAGCTCTCCAAGGCCGCGCCTCGGTGCAAGCCATGGCTCAGGAGGGCCGCAGCGTTGATCGACTGGTCAACGACTTCGCTCGCCAGGCGGGCGATTACCAGACGCTGCAGGAGATCAACCAGCGCACCCGCAGCCGCCAGTACACACGTGAGCAGGCGGGTCAGGTCGCTCAGTACCTGAGCCGTTGGAACAGCCAGCAGTTCTACGAAGAGCAGCCGTACATCGACCCGGCAGCACCGTTTGCACCGCTGCCAACGCTGATCACTCCGCCACCGCCGACCATGCGAGGCGGGGCTCCGAGCAGTGCTGCTGCTGCTCTAAACATCGGCAGCGCTGTGCTCGGCGGTGTAAGCACCGGCTTGAGCTTTGCCGGCCAACTCAAGGCGCTGAAGAACCCATCGGGCCTGGCAGGGCCTGGGACCGGCAACACCAAGCTCGCGTTCAGCGGCGTCAATCTCCTGGGCTGATCCATGGCAGACCGTCTTCTCCCCTTTGGTCAAATCACGCCGGTAGCCCGGCCCATCGGTGCGTTTGTTCAGGCGGCCGACAAGAACATTGCGGGCCCAGCCAAGCCGGCAATGCTTGGCACACCCGATGGCGTCAGCACCCTGCAGATGGGTAGCGGTGGCAGCGTTCAGGGCTACAACCAGTACCAACAGCTGGCAACAGCTCTCAGCCCGTTCACCGACACCTTGGTGCAGGCCGGCGCCCAGGGCTACCTCTCCTATGCCAAGAACAAGATTGAGGATGGGTATTACGACGAGCTGAAGAAGCTCAAGAACCAACAGGCCAAGGCGGCATTGAGCCTGCAGGTGCAGCAAGAGCAAGGCGCTGCCAATGCTGCTGCCCAAATTAACCAGCTGCAGAAGGTTGATCCTCAGGCCTCTCAGCTGCTGCAAGACGCCAACCCGTGGAGCCTCGTCGGTCGGCGCCGAGCTGTCGCTCAAGTTGTGGCATCAGAGATTGACGATGCCCTGCTGAATGACCTGGCTGTCAACGCAGGCGAGCGGATGCGCTATGCCCCTGGCAGCGGCGAACTGGTTAGGCAAAAAGCAGCCATCACCAACAAGGTCATGTCCGCCTATGGGCTGACAGGTGATGAGCTTGAAAGCCAGTTCTACGTCGTGCCTGCCATCAATAAGGCATGGGAGACGTACACGGAGCAGCACCGCAAGCTCTGGAACGAGGAGACAGCACGTACCACTACTGAGGCCACAGGTGGCGCAGTTAATGGAGTGCTGGCTCAGATCCTGAGAAACGGCGTGTCAATGGCTGATGGTTCAGTCATCACCCGCAACGACCCTCGCTTCAACGCTCTGGCCGGTCTGGTGCTGACCAACCAAATCGACCAAGGCCTGCGATTGCTGGCTGGTGATAAGAAGAAAGAAGCAATGCAAACTGTCTACGGCAACCTCGCATTGCTTAGCCGCAACCCTGCGGTGGAAAGCATTGTCCGCGAGATCCGTGTCGGCAACCCCAATGATCCGCTGGACAAGCGGCCGCGGTTTATTGATGCCAACCCGGTTCAGCTGTTGGAGATGCAAAACAAGGGTCTGCAGCTGACGACTCAGAAGTTTGAGCTGAAGCAGAAAGATCTCAGTCAGCAGATGGATGCCTTCTATTACGGCAAGGACGGTCCTGGGCACCCAGGAGTTGTTGTCGATTCGGAGGACTATCAGCGGCGACTGATTGCAGCCAAGAACTACGGCCTGCGCATCGGCTTCCTGGATGTTGATAACTATCTGGGCGACAAGGCAACTCAGTCGCAGGGCTTCGCCAAGGCTGCGTTCAGCATGACCGCTGAAGAGCGTGCAGCGGCTGAGAACTGGGTAGACAACCTCTCTCCTGATGCCCTCTCACCCAAGAACATCGGCCGTGTTCGTGCGCAGGCTGATGCCTATGCCATGCGCGAAGCAACGGGAGAGGCCCGTGATCAGTTGCGCCAAAAGCTGCAGACGCGCATCAACGAAAGAGAAAAGCTGTTCAACGACATGCCTGAGGGCCTGTTCGGACAGATCAAGGCCGAGATCAAGCAGGACATGGGGCTTGGCGCCATCAAGGCGCTGGACCCCAAAGGCGAGGCCATGTCCCTGCTGCTGCAGCCGGGCATGACTGTTGGCGGCGCCATGAGCGCAGCGCCCAACAAACTGGCGGCCTTCGCCATTGATCTGGAGAACCTCTATGTCCGTCAGGTGATGGCGGGCATGAACGCCTGGCGCAAAGACAACCCCGGCGTTGGACGGATTCCTCCGTCAGCTCAGAACGTGATCGTCAGCCAAGCGGTCGCCGCAGCTCGCAAGTCGCCGGAATACGCCCGCATTTACAGCCAGGCAACGGGGATGAACCCTGGCGAGGTGGGTCAAGGCACGGTTGGCACTGGCCCCAAACAGGGCACCAAGCCTGGGCCTGATGTGCGGGGTGTTGATCGCAGCAAAGCCGGCAGCATCCCTGACTCGACCATCAAGGCCTATCAAGCCCGGCCAGTGCTGAGCAAGCCATGGCTGCACTCAGAGCTGCAAAACATCAACAACGGCAAGCCCGTCAGCCCTGAGCTTTACAACCTGGCGCGTCGTGCCAACACCTCCACAACTCGTTACCTGCTTGAGCAAATGACTCGCTTCTATCCCGACATGGATCGGGACGGAACGATCTCGAAGTACCTGCAGCAGCAGTTGATTCGTGAGCGGCAGGGCCAGACGCTTTCCAGCGCCAACTACAGCAGCTTGGGGCTGGGCATGGTGCCGACTGGATACAACAGCTTCTCGCCTGGCAGCTGGCTGATGCAGATGATCATGCCGCCGGCTGCAGCTGCCACGTTGCCGCCTGAGTACAGCGGTGGTGGCGGTCAGTCGTATGTGGCCACGCGGTCTACAAGAGGCGGTAGCGGCGGCCCTGGGTGGGACAAGGTTGTCGCCATGGCCAGGGCTGAAGGGGCGAAGTTCCCTGAACTGGTTGCAGCGCAGTGGGCGCTCGAATCGGACTGGGGGCGATCCACCAGCGGGCGTAACAACTACTTCGGTCAGAAGGGAGCAGGCACCCGTCGCAATACCTGGGAAGTGGTTGGTGGCCAACGGGTCAACACCTCAGCCAGCTTCATGGACTTTGCAAGCCCAAACCAGAGCGTCAGCTACCTCGTGAGCAAGTGGTATCAGGGCCGCAACGGAGCAAATAAAGCCAAGACCGTCGAAGAAGCAGCGCGGATCCTGAAGCAGCAGGGATACGCCACTGACCCCGATTACGTGAACAAGTTGCTGCGAATCATCCGTAGCAACAGGAGGCCCTAACTCATGCCCAAGTTCAACCTGGCCCCTTTGTCTGATGACCTGAATCCGGTGTGGCCGCCGGCATCACCGCCCAAGGCAACGCGGGCGCAGATGAACCAGTCGCTCGAGAACCGGCTGGGCCCGCTCAAGCCGCTGGGGCAGCTGATGAACACCCTGGCGTCGCCTGACACCAAGGCAGGGATTGTCACAGGGCCAATCAATGCGGTCAGCAAGTTGACCAATGCCCTGGGCGATCTGATCCAGCGCAAGCCGATCGACACCAAGGACGCCTTTCAGATCACTCCTGCGCAGACAAGAGCGGTCAACCCGTTTCGCATGGGTTATGGCAATGAGGTCACCCCTGCTGATGAGGCAGGTCTGCAAGTGGGTGGAGTGATCGGCGCCGAAATGTTGGGCGCAGCCACTGGCGCCACAATCATCAACCGGATCAAGCAAACGGGCACCGCCATCCGTGCGGCGCAAGCGCTCAAGGCTGCTCCTGCCGTGCGGCGACTTGCTGTTGCTCAGACAGTCAACCCTGGCCTGCGCACAGGGCTTGGCCTGGCCAAGAACGCCGGCGAAGCGGTCACGGCCACCGCACTTGCAGCGCCGTTCATTGATCAAGACCAAGGCAACGCCGCTGATGCGGTGAAACAACTGACGGGCATCCAGTTGCCCGGCACAACCGACGAGACCGACAACTACCTGCAGAAGCTGGGCAAGGGCCTGCTGGTGGAAGGTGTGGCCCTGCCCCTGTCCGTGATCGGCCTGGGATCTTTGGCCGGACCCACTCGCCGCCTGATGGCTGGTGATGGCATCCAGGCCCTCGACGAGCTGGCACAAACCGAGCTGGCGCCTTACATGCCTAAGGCAATGGCTGGTCCAGCTCTGCCGCCTGGCCCTGTCCAAGGGCAGCTGCCGCCCTGGCAAGACGGCGGGGCTCTGGTGCCGATCGAGCCTGCAGGCCAACTGGTGCCACACGGCTCGGCAATCGAACGCCAGCTCGACGAGTCAACAATGATTCGCCAGGTCAATCAGCAGCGGGATTGGCTGCAGCAGCAGGGCCTGGTTGAGCAGGGCGAGCTGGGTCAGCTCGAGTTGAACGTGGGCCAAGCAGTTGACCCTGAGATCCGCCTGCAGATACGCCAACTGCAGACCCAACGCGGCCAGCTGGTGAAGGCCATGCAGGACACGCCCGACCAGCTGGACGAAATCGAGAAGCAGCTGGTTGAGGTGGACAAACAGATCGCTGATCTCAATCTGACCAGCACCACCGACGAGTTCCTGGCCCCACGGGCTGGTGTGCAGGGTGAGTTTGACCTGGTGGACCCCCGGCCAGAGATCGACACCTACCTGGCTCACCTAGACGAGCTGGATGACCAGCAGCTGCGGCAGGTGCATAGCCGCGTGTATCGCCAGGCCGGTCAAGAACGCAACGCACAGGAGCTGGCTCAGGCCCAGGCCCAGATCCAGACCATCAACGACCGGATTGCTGAGGTCCAGTCCAGAGCGGATGCTGGCAACCTCACGCCGACCGGGGCCAAGCGTCTCCTGACCCGGGCGCAGAAAGAGCTGGATGCCGCTCAGCAGCGCGTGACTTCGCTTCAGAGCCGCTCACGTGTGCCCGAGACCCTGGTGGGTGACCAGCTGGAGATGGCACTGCCGCAACAGCTTGGCCTGAACCTGGCTGACGAAATTCAGCTACCTCCGTTCCGCGACCTGGCTGCCACCGCCAGCGAGTACGGCTACCGGACGCCAGATGATTACCGCAACGCGCTGCAGGGCTGGAACCGCGATCAGCTGCGCCGGCTGGCCATGCCTGAATCCAGCCCTGAGGTGGCTGCTCTGGTCAAGGCACGCACTGGCCGCCGGGTGTGGAACGCCAAGAAGCAAGACATTGTTGACGCCCTGGTGGAGATCAGCGAGCGCCGTGGGCGCTACCTGCCGCCAGAGCCGCCAACCCCTGAGCAGGGCGCTCTGCGACTGACGACCAACCCCGCTGGCGGCGATGCCCCGCTGCTGGACGTGCCGGCAAACCTGGATGTGCCCGGCATGAGCCGCACTCTCGATGCCGATGGCAATGAGGTGGTGGTGCCGATGGTGGACTACCAAGCTCGAGGTATTGACGCTGAAACCCGCAACCGCCTGAAGCGCGAGATTCTTCAGCGGGCCATCGACAACGGCGAAGTGCAAGCGCCGGTAACGCCGTTGCCCAAACGGCCTGACGGCCCTGAGTTCTTTCAGCAAGGCCAGTTCATTGACGACCTGCTGGCTGATGAAAGCGGTCAGCTGCCGATGCAGTTTCTGAATGACCAGCTGCCCATCTACAAGGCCAGCGGCAAGAACGCCGATGCCCTGATTGACGAGATGCGGCTGCGGTACGAGTACCAGGTAATGGATGCTGAAGCGCAGCGCGTACAGCGTCAGGCCTGGCTCGCTGATCGTGGCTGGGACGGAATGACCTGGGAAGAGAAGAAGAAGCTGGGCATCCTTGGTGAAGGCTTCTACGCCCTGCAGCGCAATGAGTTTGGTGGTGCTGTTGATCGGGTCAGGGCTGCAACGCCGCAGTTCAATCCTGAGCTGACACCAACACCACCACGCAAGGCCAACACCTACGAGTGGACGCCTGAAGGCACGACCATGCGTGAGCCAGCCAAAGCCCCTGAAGCTGCAACAGCACCCGTTGGCAAGCGTCAGGCAACAGCCGAGGCGGCCTCCTCAAGAGCCAAAGCAAGGCAGCTGAAAGTGCAGCAGCAGAGGGCTGCGATGCAAGGCAAAGAGCTGGACAATGAGATTGCAAAACTTGAGCGCAAGATTGCGGAGGGCAGCTGCAATGGCTGATTGCTTTGATCTAGAGAAGCAGCTGCAAACTCTCCGCGAGCAGAAGGCCGCCAATGAAGCGGTGCAACGTCGATTGGTTGGTGAACTGAATCAAGCAGTTGCCAACCAACCAGAGCCAAAGCCCATCCGCTTCAGGATGCTTTCAGGCGACAAGCTCGAGATCAATCCTCAGAAGTTCTGGAATCAGGTCGAGCGCGATGCTTTGGCCATGGACGAGGAGGCGATTGGCCAGGCCGTCCGCGCTGGTTTCGACAAGCAAGCTCGGCCGATTGGCAGCAAAGGTCTGCACATCAACTACGCCCAGCTGCCTTTTGGCGAGGAGAACCTGGGCAAGCTGCTCGAGGTGTTGGCGCTCAAGCGCAATGCCAGTGAGAAAGGCGTTGAGCTGAGGCGCCCGTACACAGAAGGCGTGGCCGATGCTCAGTTCCGCCTGGTGGCTATGGCCTATGGCGCTGAGCCGGGCGCCTTGTTTGATGCCATGAAGCGCAAGCTGGCGGGCATTGATCAGCTGCCGGTCAACGCTTACATCGTCAACCGCGTGAAGATGGATGCCGTCCGCTCCTATGCGGATGCGCTGGATGAGGCTTCAGAGCTGATGAAGCTCGGCGCCCTGGACGATGCGGCCAAGACCAACCTGGCCAACATCGCTCAGTGGGCTCATGCGTTTGAGCAGTTTGACAACCAGGTGTCGCGCAAGATCGGTCAAGCGCTGCGTACCCGGCAGTTCGGTGACTGGGCGAACGAAAACATCTTCATGAAGTTCGACAAGGACGTCAGCCTGCTCACGCTGGATGAGATCAAGGCCGGCAGCTTGTTGGCTCAGGTGGAAGAAGCGATTGCCTCAGGCGACCCCACCAAGCTCAAGCGCCTGGCCTTAGCCAAGCGGCTCGATGAGCTGGCCGGGCGCTCGCTCAACGAACCCAACTTCATGACTCAGGTGCGGGTCTTGAACACCTACCGCAAGGACAACTTGTTCAGCGGTGCAGCCACATGGCTGGTGCGCAACCCAACTTCGATCCTGGTCAGCGCCAACTACGGCCTGGAGGACATTGCAGAAGGCGCTTTGAAGTTCGGCATCAAGGCAGAGCTGGGCGCTATGGGCCATGCCTTCCGCTCGGTTCAGCAGGGCATGGGCACGGCCTGGCTGAACGCTTGGGACAACTTTGCCTATGGCAAGAAGACCTTTGACGTGAACAACTACGCCGAGCTGTCCGACGACATTCTCGAGCAGACCAAGAACACGGTGAATCGAGATCTCAACGATGCTTGGGAACTGTTCACTAACCGCGACTATCACCTCAAAACGCCGGTAGCTGGTGCGGCTGTGACGTTCATGAACCTCATGAACCTGGGTTTCCGCAAGCTCCTGGGTGCAGGGGTTGAGCAGTTGACCGGCACCAGCGCTGGCTACACCCCGTCATTTCGCCTGCTGAACGGTGGCGACGAGGTGATCAGAAAGATGAGCTTTGACTGGAAGGTCAATCACGAGGCCTGGCTGCGAGCCGCCAAAGAAGCTGAAGGCGTTGTCGAGCAGGGCGGCCAGCGGGCCGATCGCAACTGGATCCGCCAGCGGGCTGAACAGCTGGCCGAGAAAGCTGTCTTTAGTGGTCTGATGACCGATGACGAGCTGGCAAAGCTGCGTCTACGGGAGCTGGGTGCCACTGCCGGCGACATGGACAACGAGGAGCTGCGGCTCCTGATGTTCAACAACCTGCACGGCACGCCCAATGCAGCTGATGAGCTGGGCAAGTTGGGCGTTGAGCGGGGCAACCAGGTCACCTTCACCCAGGCCCTGGACGACCGCTTCACCCAAGGCGTGCAACTGATGCGCAGCAACCCGCTGGTCGGGTGGGTCATGCCTGTGTGGCGAGTGCCGGCCAACGGCATGAAGTGGATGTTTGGCCACGACATGTATCTGCAGATCCCCAAGCAGCTCTACCTCGAGGCCAAGAACGCTTTGGGCGATGGCGGCTGGGCACGCACTGGCAACGATTCCTTTGGCAAGTTCTGGGAAGCCGGCGCGGTCGATCCCGATTTGCTGGCCAAGAGCCGGGCAACGTTCCTTGCTTCTCTGGCCCTGGCCAGCACCACACAGCTGCTTTGGGAGGCAGGGATCTTCAGTGATGGCGGCCCAACCAAGCAAGAGGACAGGGACCGCCTTGGCCCAACTTTTAAGCCGTATTCCTTTTCACTGGCTTTTGGAGGCGCTCAGGCCGTCACCAAAATGTCTGGCGCCAGCATTGATCTGATTGACCTGATGGGTCTGCAGGCAGATGTTCTGCGTGCTCGGCATGAGGGACGGATCAGCAACAACGTCTTTGCCGAGCTGATGGGCAGTCCTGAAGGGCTTGTTCACGCCTATTCACGGACCCTGATGAACAAGGCCTCGCTGAGCGGCATCACTTCACTGCTCAACGCACTGATGCGGTCCAGCCGCGGCGGTGACGTGGACTGGGCCGGTGAACTGGGCAAGCAGATGAACGGCATCCTGCCGCTTTCTGGCCTGTTCACCTCGGCATCCAGGGGCTTCAACGACCCAAATGAAACGGTCGCCAAGCGGCGTGAGCTCACCCCGGCCGAGTACCAAGCGCTGAAGCAGGATCCGCTCTGGGAAAGCGTCAGCAACATCGCCAGCCGGATCTTCAAGGACTACCCGATTCTTGGTCAACTGGTGCCCCCGCAGCGGGAAGACAGGGATTGGCTGGGTGATCGGATCGAGCGGCCGCTGGGCCTGTCGGTGGATGAGACAGTTCCCTTCATGCCGGTGATCGTGCCCAAGAGCCCGCTGCGCGAATGGATGGCTCAGCACGGCCTTGGCATGAAGCCCCGCCCCGAGGGCCGTGTGTCTGAAGGCCTGCCGGTGCCGACCAACATGACCAAGGCGCAAGAGGCCACTTACAGGGAAGCAATGCGCACCATCCCTGGAGCGATCCCTGCAGCAGCTGTGCTTGGCGCTGGCAATGCCACGATCAACGTAGGCACTGCGGTGTTCAATGTTGATAGCTACGTGCAAGGGCGGACGCTGAAGCAAGCCCTGGACAAGCTGCGCCAAGATCCCGAATACAACCTGGAGCTCAACAGCCCTGGTGGCCCAAGCCTGGTCACGCAACCTGGCAAAGCCCTGAGCGATAGGAAAGACCGCGTGAATGATCCTCGCGGTGTCTACAAGGTGTTTGACGCGGTTGTCACCTACTACGACAAACTCGGGCTACAAGAAATGGTGCGGCAACATCCTGAGTTCCAGGAGATGGCGCTTGGCAATTTGCGTGCTCTTCAAGGCAACGTTCGCGCTCGCCTTGAGGCCAGCCCACTAGGACTTGGCCGGCAGTAAGGAGAGTCGATAAGGTAAGTCTGCACAGGTGCAGACCTGCTCGTGGCACTCTCTTACGCCCAATACGCCGGCAACGGGTCCACGACGACCTTCTCGGTGCCGTTCCCGTACATCCTGAAGGCGCACGTCAAGGTCTACATCGGGTTCAACATCCTGAACGGCACGTTCACCAGTGAGCTGGTGGACAACACCGGCTTTAGCTGGACCAGTGGCACGCAGATCCAATGCACCACTGCTCCTGCGTCAGGACAGACGCTGACTGTCATTCGAGTCACGCCCAGCTCTTCCCGCCTGGTGGACTGGAACGACGGCAGCAACCTGATTGCGGCCGACATGGATACGGCCGACCTGCAGAACCTGTACGTCGTCCAGGAGCAGCAGGACCGCAACGACTCCGGCGCCGCTGCAGCCATTGCAGCGCAAACTGCCGCAAACAGCGCGACGGCCGCGGCGACTGCGGCGACAACTGCTGCGAACACGGCCAACGCAACAGCGACTGCAGCCACAACGGCGGCCAACAACGCGACGGCTGCTGCCAACGCATCAACAGCTGCATCAACAGCTGCGACCAATGCGGCCAACACGGCCAGCGCCAATGCGTCTGCAGCAGTCAGCACGGCCAATACCGCTGCAACCAATGCCAGCACGGCATTGAGCACGGCGAATACCGCAAACACCAACGCCAGTAATGCGGTCACCACCGCCAACGCGGCGGCCAGCAACGCAAGCACAGCGCTGAGCACGGCCAATACGGCAGCCACCAATGCCAGCTCGGCGCTGAGCACGGCCAACACGGCGGCTGGCAACGCCAGCACAGCGCTGAGCACGGCCAACACCGCTGCAACCAATGCCAGCAATGCCGTCACCACGGCAAATAACGCCAGCACAACCGCAGGCAATGCCGTCACCACGGCCAACAACGCGGTAACCACCGCCAACACGGCCAACAACACGGCCAACCAGGCCGCGGCAGCCGTGTCTCAAGCCGTGTTGTTCACGCTGGTGGCCAACGTTGCGGCCATCCCCGCCAGCCCTGCCAACAACACCTACATCGAGGTGGGCGACAGCACGGGGATTGCAGCGTTCACACCACTTGCCGGGCTGCCGGGTGGGTTTGTGGGTGATGCTGGGCTGACCGTTCGCCTGCGGTACACGACTACTGGATCCACCTGGAATTACCTGAGCTACTTTGCCAACAATCCAGAGACGCGCTACCTGAATCTGGCAAACAGTGCCTCACAGGCTGAGGCCGAAGCCGGTACAAACAACACCAAATACACAACGCCATTGCGTGTTGCTCAGGCAATCACGCAACTTTCGCCGCCACCTGTTTACGCCTCACAGGCGGAAGCAGAGGCAGGGGCAATCACCAACAAAGTGATGTCTCCGTTGCGTGTGTCGCAAGCGATTGCGGTTCTTGCAACATCAGGTGCTACTGGCGGTGGCACCGACAAAGTGTTTGTCCAGAACGATCAAGTAGTTACAACCAACTACACGATTCCTTCTGGAAAGAACGCCTCTTCAGTTGGGCCCCTGTCTATTGATGCGGGCGTGACTGTCACTATCTCCGCCAATTCCACCTGGGTAATCCTCTAATGGCACCTTTCGGCAAAGTCAAAGCGGATTCGATTGAATCCAGCACGCAGGTCATCAGCACTGATGCCCTGGTTACAAACACGCGGTCTGTCAGCGCTGGCACTGGATTAACTGGTGGCGGCGACCTGTCGGCTAACCGCACCGTCAGCGCAGACGTGGCTTCTCAAGCTGAGGCCGAGGCTGGCGCCAGCGCCACCAAGTTGATGACACCGCTGCGCACTGCTCAAGCGATTGCAGCACTCATCGGTGGCGCTGTCTATTACAACCGCAGGCCCGCTTTGCAGCGCGGCTCGCTCTTTTACAAGACCGCTGCGACCACGATCAGCGTGGTGGCTGGCGCTGTGTTCAACGGCAAGCTCTATGCCACGGCCACGGCGGTGACAATGCCTGGCAGCTTCACCAACAACAGCGACTACGCCATCT
>VFQT010000824.1_pt1 | contig 41899 bp, 33 predicted proteins | sample 3512381 | NCBI WGS metagenome assembly VFQT01 (sample SAMN10412376, study PRJNA504923) | tailings metagenome | isolation source: Relicate 2 Philex TSF3 active mining site | place: Philippines: Tuba, Benguet | collected 2017-08-29 | reverse complement strand
CCAAGATTCGCTCTTTACGGGAAGCTCAAGGATTGATGCAACGCCATGTGGCTTATCATTTAGACATTGATTCTCCTATGTTGAGTAATATTGAACGCGGCGAGCGAAAGGCACGCAGAGAATGGATTCCTAAACTGGCTCAACTGCTAAAAATCAACGAAGACGAATTGCTGACCGCTTGGTTAGCGGATCGGATTCAAGAAATTGTGCAGGATGAAAAAGTAGCAAAGGACACCATCAAAACGGTGGCGACAAAAATGGGAATGAAAGTACAGTGATGGAGCACCAAATTGAAATTTACACATCTCCGGATGGCAGCACTCAGATCGAAGTTCAATTCGAAGGGGACACTTTTTGGTTGAATCTTAACCAGATTTCCAACTTGTTTGAAAAAGACAAATCCGTCATTTCCAGACACTTAGGAAATATTTTCAGGGAAGGTGAGCTCGACCGACATTCAACTGTTGCAAAAAATGCAACAGTTCAAATGGAGGCAGATCGGGAAGTAAAAAGGGAAATCGAATACTATAATCTCGATGCAATTCTGTCTGTCGGCTACCGTGTAAACTCAAAACGAGGCACCCAGTTCCGTCAATGGGCAACAAAACGGTTGAAAGATTATTTGATGGAGGGGGTGGCTATCAATGAAAAACGCCTGGCACAAAAAAACAAGGAGATACAGGTGCTCCACGATGGGATTCGGATCCTTAGCCGGGCGATAGAAGATCAAGCCATCAATAATGAAAATTATGCCTGGTTGCATCAGTTTAGTGTGGGCTTGCAACTCCTGGACGACTACGACCATGAATCGTTAGACGAAAAAGGGAAACACACCACGAAAGCAGCGTATCCTTCCATGGCTGAATACATGGAACTTGTAGAAAAGATGCGTGCTGAATTTAATTCAGATGTCTTTGGTAAAGAAAAAGATGGTGGCTTTGATAGCGCCGTGAATCAAATCAGACAAGGTTTTGGAGAACAAGAAGCATATCCATCCATTGAAGAAAAAGCAGCCATGCTGCTCTATTTGGTGGTAAAGAACCATGCCTTCGTGGATGGGAACAAGCGCATTGCTGCCGCGTGTTTTTTATTGTTCCTGGAGCGGAACGGACTGCTCTACACCAATTCAGGACATACCATCATTAGCAACGAAGCCCTGGCCAGCTTAACCTTATTTGTGGCAGCAAGTAAAGCGGATGAAATGGAAACGGTGAAAAAACTTTTGATCAGCGTACTCAATAGAAATTTACCATAACACAGGAAGTAAGTACGATTTACCCCATCCATTCGAATGGGATTATCAGGAACGGGCAAATGCCAAAAGTAAGCTGTAATCGCCCTGGTCGGCTGCTTTTACCGCTTTGAGGTAGGCTGCCCGGGCATCGCCTTCGCTGGACAGGTTGGCTGCATCCTTCGATAAGCTCAGGGCAGCACCCCAGGAAAATACGGGCTGCTTGTAGATTTTCTCAATAATGATGTCGGCCATGAGGCGGCTATGCCTGCCGTTGCCGTTGGGAAAACAATGGATGCTTACAATTCGGTGTTTGAACCGCACGGCAATTTCATCGGGTGGGTAGGTATTATTTTCGTGCCAATAGCGGTTGTCATCCAGCAGGTACCGCAGCTCAGTGGGTATTTGCCATTTGTCTGTACCAATGTTTTTGTTGGTTTTGCGAAACTCACCTGCCCATGCCCATACATCGGCATACATGCGTTTATGCACCATGCGGATGAACTCCTCCGTAAAAACAGTTTCCAGCTTGAAGGAACGACCCAGTGTCCACTGTATAGCCTGTTCAATATTCTGCTGCTCAAACTCGTCTAACTCGCCACGGGTGGCAATGGTTGGGATGAGCAGCCCGTCTTTCTCTTCTTCATCTAAAGGGGTTTGGCCATCAATGTAGTCTAAGTCTAATCCCATAAAATTTTAGGCATTTCGTTTTTAATGGCTGTTGCCCTCTCCCTGATGGCGGTTTCAATCCGCTTTTTTGAATTGGCCTGGTCTTCCAGCTTCATGGTATTGGCGGTACGCATCACAATTTGGGTGGCCAGTTCGGTGGCCCTTTTTTCAATGAGGGCATCCAACGATCCGTCATTAGGGACAAACCCATATACCAACTGCATATCCATCGCACGGGCAATTTCCCGCAGGGATTTGATGGTAATGGAACCGTCTTTTTCCCGCTTCTCAATGTCCATGACCCCTTGCTTGGAAACATTCAACTTGTTGCCCAATTGCTGCATAGACATGCCAATGGCTGTGCGGATGGCTTTTATCCATCCGGTGGGTGGCATGACTACCTGTTTGAGTGTGGCAAAGCCCCGCATTTTACTGTTGAGCTGTTGCAATTGAAGTGATTTCTTGCCCATAAAGTAAAGTTATAGATTGACTTTTACAGAGCGAATGTAAAGCTATTACTTGACTTTTGAAAGTATTTAGTAAAGTTATTACTTAACTTAATAAGTCGTCTGGCAAAGCAATTACTTGACTAAATTGGAAATAAAATGCACATATTCGATTGATAAACAGGTAAATGACAATTTGTGGGCTATAGATTGCGATAATGGCCGGCCTTCAGTTTTTCCAATGCCTTGCCGGTGGCATTGTGAAGGATGTCGTCCACGGTACGGGGTGAAAGCTGGAACTATTTACCGATTACAACGGACTGCTGGTGTACAGGGCTTTCACGGTTTCCTCGTTGATGGACACTTCAATTTACTCGTTCCGCTTCCGCTGTTTGTATGCGCTCTTGGCACAGGTATCTTAACAAACCTGTGTAACAGTGGTCTTGGCGGTGAAGCGTTTACCGCAGTGCTGACAAGTTTTTTGAAGACGAATGTTACTGCTCATTTTGTTGCCTGTTGTTGCTGCATGTTGCAGCTTGTAGCTGCATGTAGCAAGATTTCTCCCGACTGTTGAATGATTTTTGGGCAACAATCAGGCAAAAAATATAGGTAAAACGTAGCATTGGGCAACAATTTAAAGAAGGACAAATCAGCTAAAACCCAACAAATACAAGCATTTATGAAACAAAAAATAGTTACTTCCCGATACAAAACTTACTAAAAATATAATCCAGCTGGTCCTCGTTCGTCACCGCCCCTGTGATCTCGCCCAGATAATGCAAACAACGGCGGATGTCCAGCGCCAGCAGGTCACCGGGGATCATGTCGTCCATGCCCTTTCGGATATCAGTCAGGGAAGATGCCACCTGCTGCAAAGCCGCGTAATGACGGGCATTGGTGACGATAACACTTTCGCCCCCCACATGGCCTTGTAATACTTTGTCCACCAGGCGCTGCTTGAGGGTATCGACGTGATGATGCGTGCGGGCAGAGAGATACAACACGTCCAGACCGGCATAACGCTCCGCCAGGGCTTCTTCGCTGAGCAGATCCGACTTCGAACCGATCAACAGGTAATTGCTGTTGACGCCGGATAACCGGTGCACCGCGGCTTCCAGCTCGGCGGGCGTTTCGGTGGACACATCAAATAAATATAAGACCAGGTCGGCCGTGCGCATCTTTTCCATACTGCGCTCCACCCCGATCGCTTCGATGACATCGGTACTCTCGCGGATGCCCGCGGTATCGATCAGCCGGAACAGGATCCCGTCGATGTTCAACACTTCCTCGATGGTGTCGCGCGTGGTACCGGCGATCTCGCTGACGATCGCCCGGTTTTCGTTGAGCAGGGTGTTGAGCAGGGTGGATTTCCCTGCATTCGGCTTGCCCACGATGGCGATGCCGACCCCGTTGCGGATCACATTGCCGAGCCGGAAAGATTCAAGAAGTTTACTAACGGTGTCGGATATACGTAGTATCAATGCCCGGAGTTGCGTGCGATCGGCGAACTCCACATCCTCCTGGGAGAAATCGAGTTCCAGTTCGATGAGTGCCGAAAAAGTGATCAGCTCCTCCCGCAGGGTCTTCAGGACTTCCGAGAAGCCGCCCCGGATATTGCGGATCGCCGTGTGATGCGCCGCGGCAGAATTGGATGCGATGAGGTCTGCTACCGCTTCGGCCTGCGTGAGATCGAGTTTCCCGCGCAGGAAGGCCCGCTGTGTAAACTCCCCCGGCTTCGCGAGCCGCGCGCCGCGGGCCATGCAGGTCTGAATGATGCGCTCCTGGATGTATGGAGAACCATGGCAAGATAATTCCACCACATCCTCGCCGGTGTAGGAACGGGGAGCACGGAACAGCGAAACCACCACCTCGTCGAGCACCACATCGCCATCCTTCAGGAAACCGACATGCAAGGTATTCGGTGCCTGCGCAGAAAGGTCTTTGGAAGGGAACAGGCCGTCAACAATCGCCACGGACTGCGGACCACTCAGACGGATCACGCCAATGGCGCTCACGCCATGGGCTGTCGCCAGGGCTACAATGGTATCATCCCAGGATGCATGCGGATTCATGCGGTAAAATTAGGCATTACCGCCAAGAAGCCGGGCCGTCGGATCCCTTATTCACCGGGAAGGAGCAGGGAAGGCCACCACTTCATCCTGTGCCTGCTCGTGACCAACCTCCGGGCCTCACGTGCTGCCCATGTCTGGTGAAATCGTTGACGGAAAAAGGGGCGCATCACCAATTACACCTCGATATTCCTTCTTAAGGGTTTGGCTATGAAAAGCCGATCATCAAGTCCTCAATCAACTGTTTGAATCGTGATGGAAGTGAAGTTTGTTCCATTATTCACGTCATTGATTATAGTATTTGTTCCTGCGAGTGCAACATATCGTACATCGATGCTGATACTCCCTGAAGTCGTGTTTATAAACGTTGAAACGGTACCGGAACCGGCAAAAGCACCAGAAGCGGCTCCCTCCAGGTGCGCTGTTGGCGAGATGGCTGCATTTGTAGAGGCGTTGTATATGGCAAATCTACACCATGACAATGCTGCCCATCCTATATTCAGGTCTACCCGATAAACTCTTCCGGCCGGCAGCACGATCGTATTGTTCGTATTCACCGTAAAACCACCAACATTGATCAATGTGGTTGGAAAGTCCACCTTCCCACCCGCAGCATTCAATGTTTGGGCGGCATTCCCTCTGAATTGTGCATAGAAAGGCGTGTTGCCGGCGACCAAAGGTACCCAGCCTGTTCCGTTGAAATATTCCAATTGACTGATGGTCGTATTATAAACCACCAAACCGGCAACAGCAGAAGAAATGGCACTGCGCTCTGCGGAAGTCATACGCGGAGGTAAAAATCCTTTGGTCGTGCTATACACATCCAATTGAGCGGAAGTACTCGGATTACTCGTTCCGATACCCACCTGGGCATGAACAGCAGTAAATACAAAAAACAAGATCGAAGTGGCAAAAGCCGACTTAAGCATCGTATTCATTTTGATCATATTTAAGAGATGATGTATTAGTAAAGACAATTCCTGTTTTATGTCTTAGCGCAATTCAAGGATATCAGTCACCTGATTTCGACTCCTTGTTCTCACGTGCCCCACGCAGCAGCCTGCGGCTTCCAAAAGCGGCACCGGCAGCAATAAGTAGCGAGAGCCCTCCATCAACCGGTACATCCCCCATGGCCGGGGGCTCGCCAGACTCACTACCCAGTTCCTCCTGGGCCAGTACCGGCATGGAAGCGATCATCAGTATAAAAAGGATGCGTATGAACTTTTTCATGTGGAATGATTCTGTGTGTTGAATGATCAGTTTTTAAGAATGCGCAGTTGCTGTGTCTCGCCATTATCCATTTCTACCTGAAGGACATACACACCCGCACTACGCATACCCGGCACCGTTAGTCTATGCTGGATGCCCGCATCGGTGGCAAATACGCCCACACCTGCCTCGCGGCCCATGGCGTCCACGACCCGCCAGCGCTTCGCAGCAGCGGTCGGATGCGTGAGCAGCAGATCGATGACATTGCCACTGACCGGATTGCCCAGTGCCTTCGCCTCAAATACTGGCGACTGCCCGTCAGCACTCAGTTTCACGTGGTTGATCGCCAGCAGGAAACGGCCTTCGGATTTCAATTCCTCCAGTCGCAGTTTGTAGGAGATCTGTCCGTCGCGCATCAGGATCGTCCGGCCGAGTTGCTTGTCGATCAGCGCCACGCTGTGCATGGACGACCACTTGCCTTCCGGCGCGATTTCGATCAGCGTCTCTCCCGCCATCGGCGTCGTCACGGTGATCGGATAATAGCGCTGCTCGCCGTTCATCAGCGGCCGATCGAAATGCATCGAGTAATCATTGTCATTTTCTCCATCGAAGTACACATTCGCACCGGATGTACGCGTCATCATGAGGCCATCATACTTTGGATCCCAGCCCTTGGTAGCATCCGTCCTCGATACATCCAGATAAGCTTCACCTGGGATGGGATTGCCCATGCCGGAGGCTTTCAACCGAAGACCCGCCAGCGTGGAAGCAGCACCTGCCCGCTGTCCGGGGATGTCGAGTTTGAATGGATTTTTACTGAAATGGAGATCGGGGGCACTGGTGGCCTTGGCTGATTGCGGAATGGTCAGCGAAAACGAACTCGTGGGAGCTCCCGCCGCTGACTTGATGAAAAAAGCGGAACCTGACTCGATGTACCTGGAACCTCCACCCGTGCCTCCGTCCGTAGGATTATACATTGTCCAATTTGCAGCAACCGGATTCCAGCGATAGATCGTTCCTGCAACTGCTGCTGCATTGAACGGAGCGATCACGTCCCAGTCGATCGTGGATGCAAACGGATTACCGATCAGATGCCAGCCCTGCTTGGTATGGGTCAATCCCGTCATGACCACATCCGCGCCAGACTCATTGAGCGTTCCGGAAGAACTAATGGTCAGATCTCCGGTCAGCGACCCGGTTCCGGCCGTGGCCGTGTTATCGCCATAGATCCAGGTCGCTACCCCTTTGCCCGCATCGATGCTTTGAGAGCCATTACTAAATGGCTGGTAGCCTGCATTTCTTGTCCCGGCACCTCCATAATTCACCTGATCATCTCCGCTTTCGCTGAATACCATCATCGTTTGCGGCGCATAACTGATCCCGATCCCTGTGATATTGCTCAACAGCAAACTCCCGCTGTACGGGAAAGCCAGCATCCGCCATTGTTTGGGCCTGGCCGTGGACGATGTCAGGTAAGGGATGAATCGCTCCACGAACACATTCCCGGTCACGCTGCCCGTACCGGTACCGTGCGCTGCCACCCGGGCCGTACCGGTGGACGTGCTCTTCAGCGTGAGTCCGCTGTTGGCCGCCAGCTCCCCGGAAGACAAGGTCAGTTCGCCGGTGACGTTTTGCATGCCGGAAGCAATGGTCGCAATGCCCGACGCTTTGTTAAGTTTCAGATTGACGATCGTGCCGGTGCCGGAGATGGACTGTGCAGCCGTACCGCTGAATGTAATGAAATCCAGGGTACTGTTATTGGTCAGATTCTCCTGTACATGCAATTCGTCGGCAGCGCTCACCTTCACCGTCTCGCCGGAGGATATGAACACCTGAGCGTCGGCGATACATGGGTAAAGAAACGCGCTGAGACAGAGTAATGAAACCCTTTTCATGGTGATGAACTGTTTATGCGATCGTTGGATAGACATAGAGGCCATATGAAACACATTTCTAACAGATCCTGGCTATCCAACTTCGATGGCCAATGATGTTGGATACGGAGATTTTATCATGCTGAGCACTTCCCTGATGATAAGAACACTTAGTTCTCTGTTACGGTAAAGTAGTATCGTCCCTGATAATTAGGATCTAAAGAAATTTCAACAGTAGCATTGGTCCAGTTGAGGTATTTGATTTGTACTGTTTCGCCTGCAGTCAGTGGGACTGCACAGGAAATGTTGGCACTCATCACTTGATTAAATGGAAAATTGACAGGGACGGCAGCGTTACAAACCTCTGTCCCATTGATCCCATTTTTCATAACCAGAAAAAAGAAAACCCCGGCCGTACTTGCATTCTTCAATACGAAGGATATACCCGCAGAAACCGAATACAAGCCGGTTCTCGGAGCTGTGTAAACACCGGTTGTATTATTCAATTGACTGGTTCCGGCACCAGAGGAGGAGGTAAAACTGCCGAATGCGTTGGAAACGGAAGTACTATGGTTGACATTAAATACCGAGCTGGAAAGCCTGGTGGCATACACATTTGCCTTTTGCACACTGGAAGACAACGTATTCCAGTCCGAACCATTGCTGTATTCCAACACGCCACCACTCAAATTACTGTACCGGAGGGCACCGGCTGCAGCAGCGGCAGCCGTAGCATCGGTGGTACCTACGCCGAGGTATCCGGCTCCGGGATCCGAGGCGCTGGTGGGATTGGTCCTGACGTCCAGGGTTGCGTTGGGGGCCGTATTCCCCCCAATGCCCACCTTACCGGAGCGATAAATGGAAGATGTCTTGTTGCTTCCGGCATCAACGCCCGCAGTAGCCAGCCATGCCGTGGTGGCAGGCGGGGTGTACGTGACATAAGCCGTTCCATTGTAGATCCAGTGGGAATTATCCGTACTGCTGACGTAGATGTGAGCGGTACTGTTTTGTGTATTCGGGGTGAACACTACGCCACTCGTCGTAGGCGTAGCCTGGTCGAAACTGATAGTCGCATCCGGCTGCTGGTCGATCATGCGCAGCCATTTGTAGCCATCAAAGAAGTAAAAACCGGGGGTTACATTACCGGTGGTGGCCGTGTTGTACACAAACAAGCCAGTGGCCGGTGTTACGGTGAAAGGCGATATGCTGGAGGTAGAGGTCAGCGCCACCCGCGGGGGTAGGAATCCCTTGGCATTGGTCGAAGCGTTGGCATCAACCTGTAATCTGGCAGAAGGATCTACACTACCAGTGGTCCCGATCCCGACCTGAGCGGTCACCTGGGATGTTACGCTGCACAAAAACACGGCAACAAAGATGGATTTCATCATCTGATACATATTCGAACGGTTGAATTTCTGATGATTCATACGTCTTTATATTATACTATTTATTTATATGATTAGGATTTCAGCAAAGAGGTGATAACGACCGTCACTACCCGCCGAATGAACATTGCTGATCAAAGGATACCTGGATGAACAGCGGAGCAGAGATTTCTTGCTGAAAATTCAATACAGAAAACCCGCGTGATATTGATGTCGAAGGAGCCTCCGAAATCATGCTGCAAGCTACAAGGGAACCCCGCCCACCCGATTTTCAGGGGGTCCGAACCATGCGTTGTTTTTAAAAAACAACGCAACAAAGGCAGGCTGCATCGATGCAGCCCTTGATGTAAAGGGAGTTTGTCGGTCGGAGATCAGAAGGCTGTTACGCGGGAGAAGATCCGTTCCTACGCAGGTATTCGAGGGGAGACATGCCGGTGATCTCCCTAAAGGCTACCAAAAAAGCAGAGCGGGACGAGAAGCCGGATTCCATGCCGATGGCCTCCAGCGTCTTGCGCTCAGTTTCGCCCCGGTCGATCAGCCTCTGTGCGTGCCTGACCCTGAACTCCGATCGCATGCGGGTGAACCGGGTGTTCAGGATGTCCTTGAAGCAATAATAAAGATGGTGTTTCGGGACCTTCATATGATCCGCGAGGTCATCGAGATTGAATTCCGGGTCGAGGTAGAGCTGCTGCGCTTCGATGTATGCAGGGATGCGCTCCGCCAGTTCCCGGAACTTTTCTGAAGCATCTTCCACGGTTTGGACCTGAACGGGGGCTGCATCTTCATGTTTGACGTCATCGTGATGGGCGCTTTCGTCGGTTACTGGAACAGATGCGGCCTTCAGAGGTTCCGCTTCCGTTGACTCCCGCCACTTGGGGATGCCGTACAGGATCTGCGGGAAGAGCAGCAGGATGAAGGGGATGATGGCAATGCCCGCGGACGTCCGGCTTGTCCAGGGCGTACTCACAAACTCGGGCGTCTTGAGGTCGAACTTCACGAAATACTCGATCGTGAGGGCTGTATATGACAATTCTGTCATCAGGCATACCAGCAGAAAAGCGGCCATGAAGCCGAGGATGGGCTTGGCCGCCTCGAATCGTATGCGGCGCTGGGCGGGATAATTCCGGCTAAAACGCCAAAGGAGATAAAGGCTGAAAACCGTATAACCCAGCCAGGACAAAGGCCGCAGGGTGACATTCGCCTCCACCGGAAACAATGAGAGGTCCGGGATCAGCACCATGTTATGCACATCACGGATCATCTCCCCCGCGACCCAGACCTTGTACGACCAGGGTTTAATGAGATAGGGCAGCATCCCGACGACATGCAGCAGGAAAGGCAGAAAATGCCAAGCATCCCGGCGGGAAAGTCCCACCCTGTCTGACAGGGTCGCGCGGACATAGAAAAAAAGAAAAGGCCCCAACAGATAGTACAATGGGGTCAAATGGTTGAATGTGAGGGCCAGCCAAAAGACAGAAACCCCGGTAAAAGAGAGATAATGGGTGATGTTGAGGAGGGAAATGATCACCAGCGAACCCGATATCCAGACGGACCCCGGATGGGTCCGATGGTTATGGAACAACAAAATAACCGCCAGGAATAAGGTAATGAGTGCGATGTACAATGGCATGTTCGGCTGAATGTGTATCGACTCCCTGATGCCCGGGCGCCTTACACGGCACCAATTTAGCGTTTAGAATGTAAAGTTTAGCGTTATGTATTCTTTTCAATCACACAATAATTTTTCCCCTCCGGAAACCGGACCACCCGGCTCCCGTTTATTTATAGGAAACCCGAAGCCCCTGTACGGCTGCCTGTGCCTGCTTGTAACCGGTAACCCAAGCCTCCCAGGCTGCTGCATCCCGGATCACGCCTTCACGATCCCAGGCGGCGCCCATGTGATAGGTGAAGGGTTTGTTGGCGGCGATGCGCGCCTGTAAGAGCATCTGCAGCGGCGTGACCCGCAATTTGCCAGGGATCGGAGATACAATACCCACGGTCGTCGTGCCCCATTTCGGGTCTGTGGGTTCCCAGTAGGTCATCACGCCCTGCTGTTCATCAACAAGCATGCGGCCGGGATCCTTGCGGTTGACGATGCCGATCACCACGGGCAGCGAATCCATCCCCGCCACATCATACTGCGCGGTGATGCGGTTCATGTAGGTGCCGGCATCGATGCTGATCGTTTTTACAGAAGATACTTTGTGCCCATGGAGGGTCACGGGATCATAATAAAGACGGAAGGTCGTCCGCAACGGACCATTGTCCAGCAACTCCCAGCGGCTGTAGTTTCCGGGATACCAGACAGAATCGCTCCAGTAAGGGGCGATGTTTCCGGCCCCCAACGTGAAGCCGACATGATAATAATCGAGTCCGTCTCCATTGTCCTTATGATAATCATTCCGGCGATAGCGCTCGTTGATGACGAGTTCGCGGCTGCGCTTCACCCAGACGTCCAGTCCATGGGCATTCTCGCGCGTATTCTCCAGCGCCTTGCCATAGGCCCGGAAGGCAATACGATCGTTCTCCCAGGCGAAATCATCCTTGCGCTCCGGGATGTACCGGCCATAGGTCCTGGCCTTCACCGGTGCCCGCATGCCCTTCACACAGTTCAGCGTGAGGGTCCCCCCGGCGGGGATATCCACCTGCAGCAGCAGGCTCTGCACCGCGCCCGTTCCCAGCCGCTCCAGCTGCACCGGCACTTCGCGCTTCGTGCGCGGATCGACGATCCGAAATCCGTTGGTGTCCGTCACGGCGCACCTTGCGGAAAAGGTTTCCCAGGGGATGGACACCACCTGTTCCTTCAGCGCGGTGGCCGAAGGATTATTGATCACGATGCGGGAGGCCGCTGATTGTCCGAAGGCGGACATGACCAGTGAGGCTGCGAATCCGAGAATAGCAATGCGTTTCATGATGTCAAATTATCTCAATTTTTCCAAAAGCCATGCATTCATCAGGGCCCGTTGTTCCGGATAGAACCAGTGGCCGGTTTCGGGGTGGAGCGCGAGCTCTTTCGACGCAGCAATGACGTTGAAGGCCGCATGCAAGGAGGTCGGGGGACAGGATTCAGCGTTGAAGCCCCAGGTGTACCAACCGGGTTGCTTCAGTTGACGGGCGAAATTGACTAGGTCGTAACAGACCATCGCTGCCCGGACCTCCGGCTGATCCGAATACCAGGCAGAGGCCGTAGAAAACCTGCGGAATTCTGCCTGCACCCTGGCGATCGAACAAAAATGAATATGAGCCCTTAATAAATATATCGGCCCTGATATCTTCGTGTAAGCATGACCGTGAGTAGTCATTGTTCATGTGTAAATGGCCGGCTGTTATATGCTTCCGTGCGCAGACGAAGATCGGCGGCATCAGCGCACTCAACCTCGATCATCCGCGATTCTCCGGGGAGCAGTGTGAAATATCCGTCGCTGAACAATGCCGGCAGCCGCAGGTTTCCGGCCGCATCCGCGAGGTTGGCCTTGATGCCGACCACGGGTGACTTCCCCGGGTTTTGCAGGCGATAGACGATCCGGTCGCCAGTAGTTCCAACGCGTGTTGCCTTCAGCGGTTGTTCCGGCAGCTGGTTGAAGACCTTGAAATCCCCGCCCCGCTGACGCGTTTTCCAGTATTCGTTCACGGAGAGGATGCGGCCGGCCGCATCCTTCAGCTGCAGACGGACAAGATACACATACGGTAGACGGGTGGAATCGAAGGCCGGCGCCAGATGCACCTGTTTGTCGTTCGCCTTCAGGGAAATATCTGAAACACTGGTCAGTTGAATGCGCTTGCCATCGGGCCCGTACACTGCGTGTTCGAGCCGAAGTCCGGTCTGGTCGGCCAGTGTGGCGTTGACCATGACGATCTTGTTATCATGACGATTCAGCTGTACATGCACCGGTTCGCAGGCCTTCTTCGCCCCGAAATAAGAACCGTGCGTTTCCCCGTCCCACGAATAGGTCTGCCAGATCATGCTGGGCCAGGCCGGATGGGTCATCCAGAGCAGCACCCCGCTACCACGCTCCCACATCCTGTTATTCCATCCCTCGAAGATGGCCCGGTGGCTTTCGTAGTTGACGAGTTGCACCTTGCGGGAGAAATCATCGAGGCCCGTGGGCATTCCGTAGAGACTATCTACTGCCTTCAGGTATCCCGCCAGGTTTTGCTTGTTGCTGTGCAGATCGTGGTAATGCCATACATCATTGATCGGCCACTGGTCCTCCGGCTTGATGAACTTCCGGATGGTGCTGGCCACGGGCACGGAGAAAGTGCCGATCTCGGTGCTGAATCCTTCGGCATATTTCGTGAAATACAGGGATGGATCCTCGATGTAGTGACAGTCTCCGCTCGGCCGCAGGTTGATCTCGCGTGAGTTGCCGATATAATGCCGGGTGCCGTCTTCCAGCAACAGCTGTCGGTAGAGTTCCTCTTCGATCCCCTCGGGGGCATAGCCTTCGTTGCGGGGACACCAGAGCGCGATCGATGCATGATTGCGGAAGCGCCGGATGGCATCGAGTGTGTTGTCCAGAAAGAGTTTCTGATCCAGCGGATTGAGATTATATCCTTCGGTGGAGATCCAGAAATCATTCCACACCAGCATGCCGTACTCATCGGCCAGGTCGTAGAACATGGATTCGGTGCTCTCGCCCGTCCAGTTGCGGATCATATTATAATTCGCGTGGCGATGGATCCTGAAATAAGGCTCCAGTTTTTCGCGACTGACATTCTTCATGCCGTCATCCATACCCCAGTTACCGCCGCGGCAGAAGATCCGCCGGCCATTGACGCGTACTACCAGGTAGGGATTGCCAGTATCGGGCAGGGCCGTGAACTTCGTCAGATCGGCCGTTGGGCGGATGGCTGGAATAAATATACGCGGCTCGAAGGCGCGACGTTTGACATTATCAAAGGGCGGGGCCGTATCTGCCCGATCCGTGGGATCGTAGTTGATCCGCCAGGCCGGGCGTTGCGGAGCATCTGCCATCAGGTCGTATGAGAATTCACGGATGCCGAAGCGGAGCGATTTCCTGTCTGAGACGGCACCATCACTACCGGTCACGGATAACCGAAGTTGATGAAGGTGCTGCGCGCCGTACCCATTGGGCCACCACAGGGCGGGGTTTCGAAGGCGCAGCGCGGGGTGTGTCGCGGGGTTGAAGCTGATGGTGCGGGATGCTCCGGGTGCCAGCGTCAGCGACTGTTCGACCGAAATGTTTCCGAAAGCCGCGCGCAGGGTCACGCTGCGTTCCGTGGTCGCATGGTTTTGCAATGGGATGCGGATCATTACATCTGCTGAAGAGGTATCGGGCAATGGCAGGTCCGTGATCACCTGCGTATCACCGATGGTGACATCCGCGGTGTACCGCAGCGAAACATCCTGCCAGATGCCGATGTTCCGGTCGCGGATGCCCGGCACCCAGTCCCATCCTTCGGAAGAGATGAATGTAGGACCGTCCAGTGCGAGCTGTCCGCCGTTCGGGCCCATACCCGAAGCATATGACTGCTCATGCGGGATGCCCGGATTGGGCGGCGGCAGGATATGTACAACGAGGGTGTTGGTGCCCTCCGGTTTGAGCAGGGATGTCACGTCGAACTTCGAACGACAAAAGGCACCATGTGTCTGCCCGATGTACTGACCATTCAGGAAGAAGACCGCCTTGTAATTGATCCCATCGAAATGCAGCCAGGCCCTTTCACTGCCGGGCTGTTTGGGGGTAATGAAGCTCCGGCGATACCACCAGTCCTGTCGGCAAAGCGTATCCGGAATGGCCATATTGTTGAGTCCGATATACGGATCGGGATACACCCCCTGTTCGACCAGCGTCGTCAGCACCGTGCCGGGCACGGTGGCATTGTACCACGCGGAGGCATCGTAGGTCTCGGAGAGCAACTGTCCGCGTCCGGCGAGTGCCATGCGCGCATCGGCCATCTCCCAGCCATCATTCATGAAGTACACCCCCTCCCCTGATGCACGCAACGACCTGACAGGTGCTTGTTTGGCCTTTCTGACAGGCACATCGAAAGGAGCCTTGCCCTTGGGCAATGTTGCCTCCGGCTGCGGACGCACCAATCCGAAGTTCTGCCGGTACTGGGCCTGTACGAAAGTACAGAACAGCATCAAAAGTAATGGCAACGCATGGGTCAGTGCCTTGTTCTTCATATCTATTTTCTTCAGTTTCGTGCACACATGACCGTTAGTTTGATACCGGTATCCATTCAACGACTGGCCATATCAATTCAGTCCTTTATATCCATGATCGCCGCGACGTTCAAGTATTCGTTTGAGCGGGATCTGAAGTCCACCGGTTTGCTCCAGCCATTGCCATAATTCGTCTCTGTATTCTTTGATCATCGCCTGATAGGCGGGATGCCGGTATAGATTATTTTTTTCTTCAGGATCCTTTTCGAGGTCGAAGAATTCAGAGACATCCCAGATGCCGTGATACCAGATGAACTTGTATCGTCCCTTGCGCATGCCAAAGGTGGTGGGTGTTTGCGGGAAGGAGAACTCCCAGTAATATTCATAGAAGGCCCGGTCGCGCCATGCGATGTTCTGACCGCGGAGCAGCGGCAGGAAGGAAGCGCCCTGCATCTGTGCGGGTTTAGGAACACCGGCCAGTTCGAGGATGGTGGGGGCTACATCCACATTCTGGATGACCTGGTTGAGCACGGTGCCGGGGTTCACCATGCCCGGCGCATAGACCAGCATCGGTACTTTCTGGCTTTCTTCATACATGTTCCGCTTATCGATCAGGCCGTGCTCTCCCCAGAGGAATCCGTTGTCACCCATGTAGATGATCACCGTGTTCTTATCGCGGCCGGTAGCCTTGAGGGCGTCGATGATCTTTCCGATGTTATCGTCGATGCCGAGCAGGGTTTCGCAATAGCGGCGATAGGTATCATCAAAATCAACTTTGCCATCGTAGAGGAAATCCACGCCGTGCCAGCTGTCGCGCTGACGCCATACCCAGTTGGGGATGTCGCGGGTATTGACGGTACTGTCGTGCCCGACCATGGCGGCCCGGGGATAGCGAAGGGTGTCTCCGAACATGCGGCTGCGTGGACCAGCAGTCAGGTTGATGGTGGAAGGATAGTTGATCGGTTTACCCTTGTACCGACCGATGTGCCGCTTGGCCGGCTGAAAATTATCGTGCACGCCTTTGTGCGAGAGATATACAAAGAAGGGTTTATTCTTCGGTTGCCCGTTCATCCATTCGATGGCATGGTCCGTAAGCAGGTCTGTGATATAGGCACTATCCTTGAAGGTCGTGCGCTTTCCGTTGATGTTGACGGTAGGATTGTAGTACACGCCCTGCCCCCGAAAACTCTCCCAGTGATTGAATCCTTTTCGTGGATCGTCGCCTTCATTGCCCATATGCCATTTTCCAAAGAAAGAAGTCTGGTATCCTGCAGCCTGCAGGTATTCTGGGTAGAAACGGAGTTTTTCGGGCACGGGTGAGAAATTATCCACGACCGTGTGAGTGTGGGCGTACTGGCCTGACAGTATACTGGCACGGGAAGGTGAACAGAGTGAGGTAGTTACCGTGGCATTCTTGACCCAAACGCCTTCTCTGGCCATTTTATCCATATTGGGAGTTTCCAACCAGGGCACTTTTCCCGTGAATCCCATGAAGTCATAGCGGTGATCATCTGAAAGAATAAAGATAACATTGGGTCGCTGGGAAGGCTGGGAAAAAGACCTGACTGAAAGAAATGTCGTTGACAGGAGCAACAACACAGCGAGTGATCCAGTGGAGCGATTCATCATCATTGGGTTTGTTAAAGGCTCATTATATTTATCAGCAGGCTGATCGATCTTCACTTCCCAACATGATTTCCCTGTGATCAAAAATGACAGGGAAATCATCTGCCCTGTAGTGATGTGAACAATGCGGCGTACCTCCAAAGCAATCCGCACTGGTAAACATTCCAACTTGACGCTTCATGCACCGATATCAGTGTTCGGTCAGGGTGAATATGAACAGTCTGTTCGCTAATTTAAAGGATTTAGTCCCATAAACGATAAACGAAGTGCAAAAACGTTTTTGCGAATCATGTTTTCATCACATTTACACAAGTGGGTATGAAAATTGACTTGTTCAAGTTGATGCGCACGCCAGCTGTTACTCGTATAAAGTATCTGTTGACTGACCGAATAACCTTGTGTACGGAGATATAAAAAAAATGCCGATCGGGTAGATCGGCATTTTAAGATGGTGTGTATTGGACCTTACTCTTCTGCGAGCTGGAAGGTCACCGGTTGACGACGGTATGCTTTTACATTCCGTCCATTTTGTACGGCTGGTTTCCATTTCGGGCCTCGGCGTATGGCGTTGACCGCAATTTCAGCGAGTTTGGTATTCGCGCCCAGGCATCTGGCAACGCCTGCTTCACTGCAGGACAGTGCGCGTACATCGCTCACCGCACCTTCTTTGTCCACAATGAAGAGTACAACGACGGTGCCGGATTTCCCTTCATCCTGGAGTTCGTCGATGTTGCGTTCGATCTCGCGGGTAACATAGCGTGTCCAGCCTGCCGTGCCGCCCGGGAACTCAGCATCGATCTCCACCTTCTGGAAGACCTTATCTTCATCGTCTTGTTTGGGTGCTTCGATCACACCACCGGCATCTTCCACGGGAGGGGCTACGATGCCTTCGTCCTTCAGGCCTTCCTGATTGACCGTTCCGATCTTAGTATCCTCAAGCTTTTCGACTTCAGGTGGTTTTTCGTCCTCTTTTACCTCTTCATCAGGCACAACCTTAGGCGGGGTAAATTTGGCCATTTCCACTTTCGGGGGATCTGGTGGCTTGGGTGGTGGTGGTGGTGGCGGTGGTTCGTTCTTTTGTTCCTCCTGTTTGATCTCCTCGAGCTGAACCTCTTTCACTTCTACCTTTCCTTTCTGGCTGGAAACGGTTTTGAGGATGAAAGAACCCAGCACGAGTAGCAGCATCAGTGATGCCGTGATCAACATGGCGGTGGTCAGCCGTTTTTTATACTGGCTGCGGAGTTCATAGGCGCCATAGTCCTTGTTTCGTCCCTCGAACACAATATCGAGGAGGTCGGCACCCAGAATTTTATTCACATCCATGGTAATACGTTTAATGATTAGATGCAGTGCATCAGAAATTCCATAAAAGAGGCATCATTTTATCCCGTTGGCAGCTTCCGTCACTTTAACGAGCTTGAACTCGTCTTCCGTAATGTCTACCATTGCATAACGCTTGATCTCGTTGATGGTCATCTCATCGAGGATATCCACGGTATTTTTATACGTAGCTTCCTCTGATGGCTTTATGATGACGACCAGATCTTCGGGATTGGTATTCTGCTTCTTCTTCATCAGTTCTTCCCGGATGAGTTTGAAGCTGCTGGCCTGAAGCTTTGTAGGATCCATTCCTTCATAGAAATATACCTGATCGGCTTTCCCCAGAAGGATGGTAAAGGCTCCGGTTTCTTTGACCTTGTTTTGGTCATCCGGCTTATCCACATCCTTCGGCATGAACAGGTTCATTGCCGTTGGTTGTGCCATGGTAGTGGTGAAGATGAAGAAGGTGATCAGCAGGAAGCCCAGGTCCACCATGGGTGTCATATCGACGCGGGTGGACATCTTTTTGGCTTTCTTGACGCCTGGCCCTTTTTTGTGGCCATCATCTCCGCCGGTATCCATACTTGCCATAACAAATGTTTGATTTGATTAGGGTTGTCAAGGTCCGATCACTGCGCTGATGGGGCCGAGAGTTGCTTTTGCCGGGTCTCATACAACGGGGTACCCGGGGGTGCGTCCTCTGGTGCGGTGATCAGCAGGAATTTGTTCTGGTCGTTTTTCTTGAACGCGTTGAGTACCTGTTTGAAGGCCGGATACTTAGAGTCGTTGTCAGCCTTGATCAGGAGGCTCAGTTTACGACCTGAATAAGCCACCAGGGCATCCCGTATCCAAAAATTTAGTTCACCGCCGGTTGAATCCACGGGGATCCCGGGTTGGTTGACTTTCTTTTGGGCTTCCGGATCCATTTGGAGCAGGCCCTTCAACTGACTGAAGGGCACACCCACGCTGGGTGCATCAACGAAGGCTTTCATCTCAGCCGGTGTAAGTCCGAGATTACGGGTCTTGTTCATATTATCGATCAGGATCTGCTTGAACTCGGGGTTATCCATGGATACAAATACCCGTGCATTCTTATCGACCGTTACCATGAACGCATCTTTTTCCGGAACCGCTATGGAGGAGACCGAACCCGGTGTCTTGACCTCAACGGCATCCTCGGGCTTGAATTTCGTCGCCAGGATGAAGAAGGTCAGGATCAGGAAGGCCACATCCACGAACGGGGTCATGTCGTTGTCCGGATGATGCTTCTTTATTTTGACACTTGGCATGATTACGCTTTATGAGTTAAGATTCAGGTACGCTCATTTTCCACAAAAAAGCGGAAAAATTATTTGTACTGAGAAGCGAAACTCTGTGTCAGCGTGAAACCAGACTCATCGATACCATAAGTGATCGCATCGATCTTGGTGGTGAAGATATTGTACATGACCAGGGATACGGAGGATGTCGCGATACCCAGGGCGGTGTTGTACAGTGCTTCAGAGATACCTACGGCGAGTTCACTTGCTGCACCGGCACCACCTTCTTCACCGAGTGAGGAGAATGAGCGGATCATACCCATTACCGTTCCGAGGAGGGCGATCAGGGTACCGAGAGAGACCAGGGTGGACAAGAATACCAGGTTCTTCTGCAGCATAGGCAGTTCGAGTGCCGTGGCTTCTTCCACTTCTTTTTGAATGGCGGCGATCTTCTGATCGGTGCTCAGTTCGCCTTCAGCGATCATCTCCTTGTACTTCTTCAGACCGGCCTTCATGACGTTGCCTACGCTGCCTTTTTGCTTGTCGCACTCAGCAAGTGCTGCGTCAACATTCTTGTTGGCGAGGTGATACTGTACTTTGCGGATGAATTCAGCCACGGAACCGGAACCGGTAGCCTTGCTGATGGTCAGGAAGCGCTCGATGGAGAAAACGATCACCATCATGAAACAGCCAATCAGCAATGGAACGATGATTCCTCCTTCATACATACGATACCAGGCGCCCTTGGGGCCTTTGTGTGCAGGCCAGAAGCCTCCTTCCAGATCAGGTTTTGAGAAACCCTCGTTAGCGCCGAGAATGAAGCGCCAGATGATGTAGCCGCCGACGATGCAAAGGACAGGCGCCAGCCAGGAGATCATGTTACTACTTTTCTTCGGTTGAGCGGAAGTCGTTGCCTTAGCAGCCGGTTTTGTTTCAGCCATGACGTTTTGTTTTTAGAGATTAGGGATGTTTCTTTTGCAAGCTTTGTTAATGGTGCACAATTCTAATGAAAAATGTTCTGATTCGCAGGGGTTCGATGAATAATTTTTTAACAACCTTCTGTCTAAAATACAAAAAAAAGAGGCAATCTTCAAGTCGATGTCCAGATTGCCCCATCCTTCCTGAACAATGTTTTAACCTTGCCGTTCATGAATTCAGCGAACCGGTCTTACCTTGCATAAATACCAGATCCGGTTTCACCTTAACTTTATTTCAAACCAATCCCCTCATGATCCTTCATTCAATTTCTTCCCGGTTGACGGCATGGGCAATGCTTGCATTGTGTGCATCTTCAACCTCGCTGGCGCAACCCCGCCGGCCGCAAACGCCCGGAGAAGGGCCTGCAACAGCACCGGTGGCGGCAGCGCCCGCGGCCCGTGAATCTGGCGGCGCGGCAGCAACCCGTCCGGGTCCTAAACCTTACAAGGACGTCATCACCTCCAAGGCGCTGACCCGCAAGGGCCTCTTCACTGTGCATAAAGTGGACGAAAAGTACTTCTTCGAAATTCCAGACGCTCTTTTTGGCCGAGAGATCATGGCCGTCACCCGTTTCTCCCGGGTTGCCGGGGGCGCCGGTGTTTACGGCGGAGAACTGGCCAACCAGCAGGTTGTCAGATTTGAAAAAGGCCCGGACAACAAAGTCTTCATGCGGGTGGTAACGGTCATCAGCGTGGCCAATGATTCAACCCAGCCCATCTATAAGGCCGTACGAAATTCAAACCTCGACCCGATCGCAGCCGCCTTCGATGTAAAATCTGCAGGGAAAGATTCCAATGGTGTCGTACTGGATGTCACCGATTATTTTAAGGGAGATAACCAGCCCGTATCGATCAATCCCATGCAAAAGCGCCGCTTCAACCTGGGAGGAATCATGGCCGACAGATCATATATCGAACGCATCAACAGCTTCCCGATCAACACCGAGATCCGGACGGTGAAAACATTCTCCGCCAGCCCATCCTCCCCTATGGGCGGAAGTTCTCCTTTCCCCTCTTCCAGTGTTCCGGCCGCTCAGGCAGCCGGTTCGGTGACCCTGGAGACCAACACTTCCTTCATCCTGCTGCCCTCGACCCCGATGGCCAAGCGGCTGTCGGATACCCGCGTTGGCTACTTCGCAGATGACTATACCGTCTACAGCGACGATCAGCAGCAAGTGCAGGAATCCCGCTTCATTGTTCGCTGGCGCCTGGAGCCCAAGCCGGAGGATTTGGAAAAATGGAAGCGCGGTGAACTGGTGGAGCCTCAGAAGCCCATCATATACTATATAGATCCGGCAACCCCCAAGAAGTGGAGGTCATACCTAATCCAGGGGGTGAACGACTGGCAGGCTGCCTTTGAAAAGGCTGGTTTCAAGAACGCCATCATGGGTAAGGAATGGCCGGAAAACGATACCACCATGAGCCTGGAGGATGCCCGTTTCTCTGTCATCCGCTATTTTGCTTCCGATATCCAGAACGCTTATGGTCCCAATATCCATGATCCGCGCAGCGGCGAGATCATTGAAAGCCATATCGGCTGGTATCATAACGTGATGCGCCTGTTGCACGATTGGTACTTCGTCCAAACGGCAGCGGTGGATACCGGCGCCCGGAAGATGACCTTCGACGACGATCTGATGGGCAACCTCATCCGTTTCGTATCATCACATGAGGTGGGACATACGCTCGGACTGCGTCACAATATGGGCTCCAGCAGCAAGACCCCGGTGGAAAAACTCCGGGATAAGCAATGGGTGGAAGCCAACGGACATACCGCCTCGATCATGGACTACGCCCGCTTCAATTATGTGGCTCAGCCGGAGGACAACATCTCCAGGGTTGGTCTGTTCCCCCGCATTGGTGACTACGACAAATGGGCCATTGAATGGGGATACGGTCATGTGGCCGGTAAGGATGAAGAAGCGCAGCAGAAAGCCCTCAGCCGTAAGTTCATTGAACGCTATCAGCAGAACCCCCGCATTTGGTTCGGCACCTATGAGTCAGGCAACAGTTCCGACCCCCGCACCCAAAGCGAGGACCTGGGGGACAATTCCATGAAAGCCAGCGAATACGGCATCAAGAATCTGAAGCGGATCGTTCCAAACCTTATGACCTGGACCAAGGAAGAGGCAGACAACTACCAGCACCTGGGACAAATGTATAGCGCCGTCACCAGTCAGTTCCAGCGCTACCTTAACCACGTGGCCCGGAACATCGCCGGTTATTACGAAACATACAAGACCGCAGAACAGGAAGATGCCGTCTTCGAAGCGACGCCACGCATGATCCAAAAAGATGCGGTGGCCTTCTTGAACCGCCATATCTTCCAGACGCCGGACTGGCTCGCTGACAGGAACATCCTCAACCGGATCAACGCCCCGGTGTCAAGCCAACTCGGCAACATACAGGACAATCTCCTGTCTTCCCTGCTGTCATCTTCCAGGCTCGACCGGATGATCCAACTGACCAACCGTTTTGAGAACAGCTATCCCATCGAAGAATACTACGCCGACCTGAAAAAGGGCATATTCTCCGAACTGGCCGGCGGTAAAAAGACAGACAACCACCGAAGGAACCTTCAGAAAAGCTATGTAGAGCGGATGTCCGCACTCCTTAACCCGACGCCTGCCACCCCGCCGGCTTCTTCCGGAGGGTTCAGCATCAGCATCAGTTTTGGTCCGGATGTTCGTAAAACAGATATCAGCTCGCTGACCAGGGCACATCTTGCCGCGTTGAGAACCGAGATCAATGCAGCCACCGCCATGGCTAAAGACCCGATGACCCGTTATCATCTTCAGGATCTGTCTGAGAGGATCCGCAGGACACTGGATCCCAAATAACGCCTCGTTTTCCTGACATTCAAGCCCCGGCAAGCTGGCAACAGCCCTTGCCGGGGCTTTTGTTTTTTACGTATGGACCAAAAAAATTAATGCCTTCACACTAAATATTTTTTTTCGCCTTCTGATATCCTGCCGTCCAATATCCCCGGCTTCACATCGTTTAATTACCAAATCTGAAATCTGAACAGCACCATGAAACAATTTCTCCGGATATTCATGTTGACCTGTGGCGGGCTCCTGCTCGCCCTGGCCGGCCTGGATTGTCTGTACTCCTATGGCATCGCCCGACATCCTTTGCTAAGGATCCCGGAATATCGCACCTATGACTATCTGATCATTGGAGACTCCAGGGTTTCTTCACTTCTTGAAGGACCCATGTCTGACATGACCGGGAAGAACATCATGGTCCTTCCCCATTACGGGGGTAACCTGGAAGACATACTGGAGGTCACAGATCACTTCTTTGAGCGCGGCAATCGGGCCCATACTGTCATCAGTACAGTAGACCTCCGCATCGCTCAGCCTGCAGCGGCAAAGCACGACTGGCAGTATTATGCCCACGATGTCGTCTCAAGCAATTATCTGATGCCGCGCATTCCCTTTGCCATCTACGCCCGAAACAACCGGAAGATCCCGATGAAGAAAATATTGGAAGAGATCAGGAGGCCCGTGGATACCAGCAGAAAGGAAACCCGGGACATGGGCATCTTTCAAAAATATGAGCCCCACCCGGATCAGATGAACGCTTATGATACCGCAAATCTGAGGCTTGACCTCATCCTGAAACTCAGGAAAAAGCTTAGGGATCAAGGGGTTAAGGATCACCGGCTGCTCGTGGCCCCACTTTCCCCTGATTATGGGAAATACCACCCCGGAGCGGAATCTTACAAGGATGTAATGAAGAAAGAGGGTTTTCGTTTGTATGATTGCGCAGGATTGTATTCAGATACGGCTGCATTTGCTGACCTGGTACATTTAAAAAGAAATAAATACCTGGATTTCAGCCGACAGCTGGCTGACACACTCGTCAACGACGAGGTAAAGGCCGGACTCCGGGAACACCATACCCCTTCAAAAACAATGACCGACCGCTGATTGCATACCGAACAACCCTTGCGCACATGTTATTCAATTCGATTACTTTTCTGATATTCCTTCCGATCGTATTCCTGCTGTACTGGTTCGTCTTCCATAAGAACCTGAACCGGCAGAACTTACTCCTGCTGCTCGCCAGTTATGTATTCTACGGCTGGTGGGACTGGCGTTTCCTGTTCCTGCTCATGTTTTCGACAGGACTCGATTACACGACCGGGATCCTTATTTCGGATGCGAAAAACGACCGCATCCGCAAGATCTGGCTCTGGATCAGCGTGGGCACCAACCTAGGCTTCCTCGGGTTTTTCAAGTATTACAACTTTTTTGTGGACTCTTTCGCCCGGATGCTCGCAGGCTTTGGCGTGGAAACCCACCCCTGGACCTTGCAGATCATCCTGCCGGTAGGTATCTCCTTCTATACCTTTCACGGTCTTTCGTATGTGATCGACATCTATCACAAACGCATCGAGCCTTCCAGGAACTGGGTGAATTATTGTGTGTTCGTGAGTTATTTCCCCCTGCTGGTCGCCGGTCCCATTGAGCGGGCCACACACCTGCTTCCCCAGCTGGTGAAGCCTCGGATCTTCAACTACCATCAGGCCATTGACGGACTCAGGCTCATGATCTGGGGTTTTGCGAAAAAAGTCCTGATCGCAGATTCCCTAGCACCGGAAGTCAATGAGATCTTCAAGAATCCTGAAGGGTTCCAGGGAGGAAGTTTGCTCATTGGTGCCTTCTGCTTTGCAATACAGATCTATGGCGACTTCAGCGGTTATTCCGACATCGCCCGTGGCGTATCCAAACTCTTCGGGATAGAACTGCTCGTCAATTTTAAATATCCATACCTCAGTCGCTCCATACCCGAATTCTGGAGAAGATGGCACATCAGCCTCTCCTCTTGGTTCAGGGATTATCTCTACATCCCACTCGGCGGCTCCCGGACGACCTTCTGGAAATCTGTTCGTAATGTCTTTGTCATCTTCCTGGTCAGCGGATTCTGGCACGGTGCCAACTGGACCTTCATCGCCTGGGGGGGCATCCATGCCCTGCTGTTCATCCCTTCGTTCCTGCAGGGTAAGAACCGGTCCAATCTGGGTGATGATTTCGCCACCGGCAAATGGTACCCGTCGGTCAAAGAGATCTTTCAGATCCTCGTTACCTTCCTGCTGGTATCCTTCGCCTGGATCTTTTTCCGGGCAGATAATATGGATCATGCCATCCGATACATTGGTCGTATGGTCTCCGACATCCATCATATCGACCCATACTATCTCAGGACCGTCACCAACCTGTTCATCCCGTTGAGTTTCGGTGTAGATCTGCTCCATCGATCCAATTATTTGACCGGACGCTATAAGACCTGGTTCGTAACCCTTGAGATCATCCTGATCGCATTGATCATACTGATGTTTGGAAATTTCGGCAGCGTAGAATTCATCTATTTCCAGTTCTGATCCATGAGCCGTTTCATCAAACTCATATTGGCGATTTTATTGGGGGGATATCTGTCCCTCCTGCTGCTTGACTGGACATACACGTGGACCATCACACAGCGACCGCTGTTGAGCATTAAGGAAAACAGGAATTACGATTATCTGATCGCAGGTGATTCCCGCACCAATCCCCTGGTTGCTCCATATATTGATATGCTGACGGGACTCAGGACCATCAACATCGGATATCCATCCTTTACATTGGAAGACAACCAGCGGATCCTTCAATACTTCTTCGATCGGGGCAATCGGGTTGAACGGGTGATCCTCCAGATGGATCGGAGGTTCGGAACATCCAGGGGAACACGTCAGGAGTGGTACTACTGGCCATACCTGCATCGACAGGAAGGGCCGGTCACGACTGATATTCCCTTCAGTTATTATTCCCTGGAAAACAAGAACATCACACTCAAGACGCTGGGGGCCGGACTCAAATATCTAATTACTGTCGGAAATGGAGAAATGAAACTGGACACAACGAAGATCAACGAGGATTTCAGACCCTTCCTCTATAACAAGAAACTGTTGGCAGACTACTCAAAAGAACCTTTTTTGTACAAAGAGCTGGCTGAATTTCATGAGTTCCTGAGATCGAACGGGGTTCGCGAGCTCATATTCTTCAAGGCGCCCTGCACACCGGAGTGGTTTGCATCGCAAACCGACACTTCTTCCTTTAAGGTCGCGCTAAGGAATCAAGGCTACAGATTCTTTGACCTGTCTGGAATATACACAGACACCAGTTACTTCAAAGATTATACCCATATAAAAAACAGCAAATACCTTGAATTCAGCCGGTATTTCATCAAGTCGGTGATCGAGCCTGTTGAAATGACCGACAAGAAATCAACTGCAGCAGATACCCTGTTGCAACCGGCAAGATAGTGCCTGGTCAGCGAGCCTGAATGATCGGATATCGTGAAATAGATCACTCATAACGCAACGCCGTGATCGGATCCAGCCGGGCCGCTTTCATCGCCGGATAGATTCCGGCTGCAAGTCCCACGGCCGAACAGATCAGGATCCCGGCACATATGACCTTCCAAGGGATGAAAAAGGGCGTCCCCATGAGGCTGCCCACCAGGTTTCCGACCCCGACGCCCAAGACAATACCGATCACGGCCCCCATCAGACTGATGAGCACTGACTCGTACAGGAACTGATTGCGGATGGCGGCCCGTTTCCCGCCCAGCGCCTTGATCAGTCCGACCTCCTTGGTACGTTCTGTGACAGCCACGAGCATGATGTTCATCAAACCAATCGCGGCACCGATCAGCGTAATGAAACCGATGGCGCCGGCCGCGGCAGAGATCGTACCCAACAATCCGATGAAGGTCTCGGCGATGCTGTCGCTCTTATCGACATAAAAATTATTCTCATCCGTGACGGCCAATCCGCGGATCGGCCGAAAGGCTCCTTCCGCTTCCCCGATGGCCGCATCCAGCCGGTTGACATCATCCACCATCACCGCGATCGAGAAGGATGCATTCTGATTACCGAACATCCGACGCACATTGGTGTAGGTGGACATCACCACATTATCCGCCTGCAGGAACGCACTGGAACCTTTCTCCTTCAAGACCCCGATGACCCGGTACTTGTGATTGCCCACCCGGATGACCTGATCGATCGCCCGCTCCGGACGGTCACCGAAGAACTTGCGTGCCACGTCCTTGCCGATGATGCAGATCGACTGACCACTCTCGACATCCGCCTGGTTGAAATTTCGGCCGACATTCAACTCAAAACCACTCAGACGAAGATAGTTCTCATCTCCGCCCGTCATTGTGACGGTTGGGTTTGTTTGCTCGCTGCCAAAGGAAACGATGTGATTGCGTCCACCACTGTAGGCGAGACTGACACTGGCAGGATACGAAAATCGCTGTTTGAAGGCCCGGGCCTCATCGTAAGTGATGATGCGGCCTTCCCGGGATCTGCGTGCACGGCGACTGGAAGATCCGGAACGTGTGGTCACGGCTTGCCTTGATGGCCCGCCAATCCTGATCTGGCGCTCCCGAAACCTGATGGTGAAAGCATTGGCTCCCATCGTCGAGAAACTGTCGCGCAGGCTGTCATTCATGGCTTCGATGGCCGTGATGATACCTACCAGCGCCATGATGCCAAAGGCAATGATGGCCACTGTGATGCCCGTACGCAATTTGTTCGCCCGGACGGTCCGCCAGGCCAGAGAGAAGATATCAGCAAACTTCATCATGTAAAGGTAGGCATTACGATCGTCACGTTTCCGAACCGCTGTAAGAGTTCCGGCGTCTGCCGTTTATCTTTGCAACATGACCATCGACATCCTCAGCGTGATCCCCGAACTGCTCGAAAGTCCATTCGGACATTCCATCCTCAAGCGCGCGCGCGACAAGGGCATCCTCGAAGTGCGGGTGCACCATCTGCGCAAATGGGCCGTCAATGAATACGGCCAGGTCGATGATTACGCCTTCGGCGGAGGCGCCGGCATGGTGATGATGTGCGAACCGCTCGTAAAAGCCATAGAAGAACTCTCCACGGAAGCCCCTTTCGATGAGATCATCTTTCTGACCCCTGATGGTGAACGCTTTGAACAGGGACTGGCCAACCGATTGTCGATGAAGAACCGCTTGCTTATGATCTGCGGGCATTACAAGGGCATCGACGACCGGGTCCGCCAGGGGTGGGTGACCAGGGAGATCAGCATCGGAGATTATGTACTCAGTGGCGGGGAACTGGCTGCCGCCGTGATCACAGACGCCATCGGACGCTTGCTGCCGGGGGTGCTGAACGACGAAACTTCGGCTCTGTTTGATTCTTTTCAGGATGATCTGCTCGCCCCGCCGGTCTATACCAGGCCGGTGGAATTCCGCGGCATGAAAGTACCGGACGTGCTGCTCAGCGGCGACCACCGCAAGATAGAAGAATGGCGGCATGAGCAGGCCCTGCAACGTACCGAACAAAGAAGGCCCGACCTGCTGTCCTGAATTCCACCGGATCAGGGACGTTCCGGCCAAAAAGCGATCCTGTTCCGCAACGCCTGAATGTCTGCGGCCTTTCGGGGATGCAACCGCGCCGCCCATCGATACCGAAGATGGGCGAAGAGGGATACTGAAGCCTCCCACCAGCGAATGCCCGCAAACAGGGTCATCGGCGCAAAGAACGCCACCCAAAAAGCTGTCCCGCCCGCCACAGCCCCCAGGGCCATCAACAGGATCCACCAGAGCAGATAAATAAAGCCACCGGCAGCCGTGTGCACACTGGTGTAAAAGTCTATGCGGGTCACCGTCCGGTCTGCCACCACCCGCGCCAGCCACATCGGAATGGCATTCAGCAGGGAAGACAGCATGAACAGCGGCAAGGTGATAGCCAGGGCAAGGACATGAAGGATCGCCAGCCGATATCGGCCATTGACAGAAGCATCCACATATCCATGCTTCGACAGTAATCCATCGTAACGATCCAGATCAGCTGATAATCGATGGAATTCCTCATCGCTCATCTCACTAACGGTGTCGCATACACGCTTTTCCAATTCCAGTACCGGAATACCACGGAGGGCATCCCAGGGCTTGAAAGCATCGGCGCGATATAGTTCCAGCAACCGGTCGATCAGGGCCGTGCGCTCGGGCTGGCGGACGAAGAAGATGGTGCGGGAGAATTTCTCCTCCAGTTCCCGGGTCATACGCGTGATGGCCTTTGCTGGATTTTCGCGGTAAACAGTTGCATAGTCAGACACCAGCGTAGGCGCGCCGGCACTGATCAGTACATCGGCCCGGAAACGGTGCCGGCTGTAGTTGATGCCCACCGGAATGACCTTGAGGCCGAGCGTGAAATCCCGCTTCGCCTCCGTCTGCAGCGCCACACGCGCCGTGCCCTTTTTGAGGGGCAGCATCACACGTTCCACGCGACTGATCCCTTCCGGGAAGATCAGGAGCTGTCCGCGGTCGTTCAGTACCTGTTCGCCCTCGGCGAAGGTCTCCTCGTTACGCACCAGATCTGATTTCCCGTGCTCGATGTTGTAAATGGGGATCATCCGGAAAGTCCGCAGGATGCGGTTGGCCCAGGCCTTCCGGAAGATATCGCTACGCACAAAAAAATGTATGGGGCGTTTCATCAGCACGGCCAGCAGCATGGCATCCAGAAAGGAGGCTGCATGGTTCGCGATCAGGATGACCGGCTCACCATCCGGAATGGAACGACGATGCTGAAAGACGATCCTCCGGAAATACAAATGAAGGGTCGTCCACATGATGACCTTGGCAATCGAATACAACATGCGCTCAAATTAATACAAAATACAGAAGTCAGCCCCCGTGATGCAGCTCCGGTCGTCACAAATGTTTTGCGGTCACCCTGACTTGAAGGAACTTCGCCGCTCAAATGAAAATGATCCTCTGTTCCCTGCTGCTCTGTCTGGCCTCTGTCCATGCATGGGCGCAGGACACGCTTGACTTCCAAAGCCGTTTCCGGCTGTCCATCGCTAAAAGCAAGGGCCCCGTAACGATCGATGGACTGCCCAACGAGCCTGTATGGTCGGAAGCCCCGGTCGCCTCCGGCTTCCGGGAGAAATGGCCGAACGACCGGGACATGGCCAAACGCCAGACCCTCATCCGCTCCGCATTTGACGACACCTATCTGTACTTTTTCATCGTCGCTTATGATACCTCATATTATGTGGCGCAGACGCTGAAGCGTGATGCCGGTTTGTATGACAGCGATGCCATCAGCATCGCCCTGGACCCGGTCAACCTGCGTACCAACGGATTCCTGTTCTCCGTCACACCCTACAACGTTCAAAGTGAAGACCTTGTCAGTGCCGGAATGGATGATCCGGGATTCAGCTGGAACGATCGATGGTTCTCCGCCACCCGTCGTTACGACACCTGCTGGACCGCAGAGATCGCCATCCCTTTCAGCACCCTGAGATACAAACAGGATAAAACTGTTTGGGGTGTGAACTTCCTGAGGTCTGACCTCAAGAACAACCAGTACTCTTCCTGGACCCACATGCCCACGAATTTCAATTTCTATGATTTCGGTTACTCGGGCGCGTTAGTATGGCCGGAACCGCCGCCGGCTCCATCCGGGCTCAATGGGTCCTTCATCCCTTACATGACGGGCGGACTGACCAGCGATCGTGAAGCCGGGAACCCGTTGACCGGAAACTTCAACGGCGGATTTGACGGGAAACTGGCGGTCAGTCCCTCGCTGAACCTGGATGTCACCGTCAACCCCGATTTCTCTCAGATCGAAGTGGACCGGCAGGTCACCAACCTGACGAGGTTCAATATCTTCTTCCCGGAACGACGCACTTTCTTCCTGGAGAACGACGACATCTTCTCCGGCTATGGGATCCCTCCCATCCGGCCTTTTTATTCCCGGCGCATCGGACTGGATCCCGAAGGCCGGCAGATCCCGATCATCGGCGGGTTGCGACTCTCCGGAAACCTCGACCAGCGCACGCGCATCGGACTGATGAACATCCAGACCCTTGCCGCGCGCGGCTACCAGGCGCAGAACTATACGGCCGCGACCTTCAACACCCGCGTGCAGGCCAGGTCGCTCGTGAAGGGATATTTCCTCAACCGGCAGTCTTTTCCCGGAACGGATGGGGATGCCTCTCCGGCAGATGCTTTCGGCAGAAACCTCGGCCTTCAGTATGATTTTACTGACAAGCCAGGTAAGTGGAGCACCTGGACGGGCTTTCATAAATCCTTCAAGCCGGAGATCTCGGGCGCGGATATGTACCTCAACGGTGGAGTGATGTATGCGACAAAGCCCTGGCAGGTCATCGTCGATTACAGCGATGTGGGGGTCAACTATCACACCGACATGGGATTCGTCAACCGCATCGACAACTACGATGCCCTGGCAGACACCTCCATCCGAAAAGCCTTCCGGCAGACCTATAACAACGTCCAGCACCGGATCTTTCCGGAAGGCGGCCGTTTCGGTCAGCACCGGATAGAAGTGGAGAATTTTACCGTCTGGAATCAGGATTTCTCCCTCAACGAATCCAACCTGACGCTGAGATACGAAGGCGTCTTCAGAAATACTGCCAACATCGCCTTCGACGGTTCCTTCACCCGCAACAACCTGCCCTTCCACACCCGGTTCACCGCCGACCGCTACGCGCCGCTGCCACCCGGCCGATACGATCACCTGCAGGCCGGTGCGAGCTTTTCGACAGATGGCCGGAAGCGACTCATCCTATCCTCAGCGTTGAGGGCCGGCGGATTTTTCAACGGGAGCATCCTGCAGGCCAGCGCTACGGTCACCTGGCGCGCACAGCCCTGGGGCAATTTCTCCCTGTACGCCGAACAGGCCAGGCTGCATTTTCCCTCGCCTTATGGCAATACATCCCTTCTGCTTTTCGCCCCCAGGATCGAGGTGAATTTTTCGAACAATCTCTTCTGGACCACCTTCCTTCAGTACAACAATCAGAATAACAATTTCAATGTGAACAGCAGGCTGCAATGGCGCTTCAAACCGATGAGTGATATATTCATTGTCTATACCGACAATTACTTCACCGATCCCTTCCTGAAGAACAAGAACCGCGCCCTGGTCTTCAAAGCAAACCTCTGGCTGAAACCCTGATGCCCGCTGTTTTTCGTTGGTGTGAATGCGCTATATTTATGCAAACGCAAACACAACCACATGTCCACCAATCGACGCGGGTTCATCCGCAACATCGCACTCGGCAGCGGGGCACTGGCCACCGGCATTGAAGTGAACGCACAGGAAACGCAGAGACCGGCCCAACCGCAGTCTTTCAACATGTGCGGCTATGCAGCCCCCAAACTCGACAAGGTACGCATCGGTTTCATCGGACTCGGCATGCGCGGGCCGGGAGCCGTGGAACGGATGTCGCACATCGAGGGCGTCGAGATCAAGGCCCTTTGCGACAAGATGCCGGAACGGGCCGAGAAAGCCAACCAGATCCTGATCAAAGCGGGATTGCCCAAAGCCGATACCTACAGCGGGGATGAAGGATGGAAAGCACTCTGCGAAAGAGCTGACCTCGACCTCGTGTACATCTGCACCCCCTGGCATCTGCATACGCCGATGGCAGTATACGCAATGAACAGCGGCAAACACGCCGCAACGGAAGTGCCTGCCGCCCTGACGCTGGAGGACTGCTGGAAACTCGTAGATACCTCCGAGAAGACCCGGAAGCACTGCATGATGCTGGAGAACTGCTGCTACGACTTCTTCGAACTGCTCACCCTCAACCTCGCCCGGAACGGCTTCTTCGGAGAACTGCTGCATGCTGAAGGCGCCTATATCCATGACCTCAGCCGGGATTATCTCTTCAACAAGAAAGGTTATGCCGACATGTGGCGTCTCAAGGCCAATGAAGGTCGGTTCGGCAGCATGTACCCCACCCACGGACTGGGGCCGGTGGCACAATGCCTGAATGTTGGCCGCGGAGACCGGATGGATTACCTCGTCAGCACGACAACCGCTGATTTCACCCTCGCGCCTATGGCGAAGGAGATGGCCGCCAAGGACGATTTCTTCAAACAATTCGAAGGGAAGTCGTACCGGGGAAATATGAACAACACAACGATCCGCACGGTAAAAGGCAAGACCATCCTCATCCAGCACGACGTGTCATCCCCTCGCCCCTACTCCCGCATCCATCTCCTGAGCGGCACCCAGGGCATGGCCAGCAAATGGCCCTCTCCCCAGCGCATCGCCAAAGGGCACAGCTGGCTGAAGCCCGAAGAAGTGAAGGCGCTGGAAGAACAATACACTCCTGCTATTGTCAAGCATATCGGAGAGATCGCCAAGAGCGTGGGCGGCCACGGTGGCATGGACTTCATCATGGACTGGAGACTGATCGATTGCCTGCGTAATGGACTGCCGCTCGATCAGGATGTGTACGACGCAGCCGCCTGGAGTTGTATCGTCCCCCTGAGCGATGCTTCCGCCAAGGCCAGGTCCAGATCCGTCGATATCCCTGATTTCACACGGGGTGCATGGAAGATCAACAAACCCCATAACATGGGACTCGAAGGTGGTGCTACCACCACGGTCAGGAAAAAAGCCTGAGCACTTCATGCCCGATAAAACAGAAAGGCGGACTCCGGGAGTCCGCCTTTCTTATGTTAGCATCTTTTAAGGATCAATAGTTCACCAGGGCAATGACCCAATCTGGATGTACGCCCAGCAGGATAATGATGATGGCCGTAACCAGCAGGGTGGCGCGGAAACCTCCGCTCGTTTCAACATCATGTTCAGCACCTTCCTTGAAATACATGGCCTGTACCACGCGGAAATAGTAATAAATACCCACGGCAGCGGAGAGGACGGCCAGTATGACCAACCACAACATTTGTCCGGTCTTCAATGCGGCCAACAGCATGTAATACTTGGCGAAGAAGCCCGCCGTCAGGGGAATGCCCGCCAGGGATAACAGGAACACCGTCAGCATAAGGGCCAGGAAAGGCTTGTGTTTTGCCAGGCCATTAAAGCCCTCGAAGGTCTGATCTTTCATCTTTGCGAGCACGGCAAACACTCCGATCGTCGCCAGGCTGTAAGAGACGCCATACAGCACCAGTCCCTGACGTGCCGTTGCGTTCATGGCAAACAGGGCGAACATCATGAAACCTGCCTGGGCGATGCTCGAATAGGCCAGCATTCGCTTGACGCTTTGCTGGAATACGGCGGTCAGGTTACCGATCAGCAATGTCGCTGCCGTGATGATGGCCGTAAGCATTTGCCACTGCTCATGCAATTTTCCGAAGGCCCCTTCAAAAAGTCGGAGGAATCCGAAAAATGCAGCCGCCTTCACAATGGTGGCCATGAATGAGGTAAAGACAGACGGAGTCCCGTCATACACATCCGGCGTCCAGAAATGAAAGGGTGCCGCAGACACTTTGAAAGCCATGGATACCATCAGCAATACAATGCCGGAGAGCGTGAGCGGGGAAAGCGCCAGCGAGCCGATATTCAGTGCCGACATGTAGAAGGTTCCAAAAGATCCATAGAGCAGGGCGATACCCATGAGCATGATGCCGGTAGAGAAGGAACCCATCAGGAAATACTTCAGGCCCGCTTCATTGCTCTTCAGGTTGCGCTTGTCGCTCGCGGCCAGGATGTACAAAGGGATGGACATGATCTCCACGCCAAGGAACATCATCAGCAGTGTCTGAAAGGATGCCACGATGATCACACCCGTCATCACAAAGAAGATCAATGCGAGATAATCCGCTGAATGTCCCGTCAATCGGTCGATCTCATCATTCGACAACAATACGTACAACAACAGACAAAGCGACATGAGCAGGATGAAACCCGAGACATAGGGAGGGAATTCCATCATGCCACGGAGATTGAAAGGGAGCAGGGCTACTCCGTTCAGATCCAGCCAGGCAGCCCCCATCAGCAGGGTTGCTCCCAGCGCCGCCATGATACCCGGCGCCTGCTTACTGCGGGTGACGACCCCGGTGTACATCATCAGCACGCCCCAGAGGGCTGAAAGGATGATCGAATTCATATGTTCATGCTAAATATGGTGATTGGATCTGGTTCTAAGGGAAAAAATATATTATCGTACAAGGATCCTGCGCAACAGGGCATCGGAAGTACTCTCAAACAGGTTGAACAAAAGCTCGGGGTAAACCCCCGTGATGAATATGATGGCCACGATGACCGTCAGTGCCAGGATGACCGGACGTCCGGTCTCTCCAAAGCCTTCTGTAAGGGCATTCGTCTCACCCAACATCACGCGCTTGATCATATTGAGTGTATAAACGGCAGACAGGATGATGCCCAGCCCCGCGACGGCCGTGTACCAGACATTGAACTTGAACAGTCCGGCGAACATCAGGAATTCCCCGATGAAGGCATTGGTCAGCGGCAAGGCTACGTTAGCGAAGGCCACCACCAGGAACAGAATGGCGAGGGTCGGTGCCTTCTTCGCCAATCCCCCCAATTCGGAGATCTTACGAGTACCCAGTCGGCGTTCGATCAGCGCTACCACGATCCACATACCGAGTATGTTGACCCCGTGACTGAACATCTGAATGGTGACACCCTGCCAGGCTTCCAGGCTCCGCGTAAAGATGGCGGCGGACATAAGCCCGATGTGTGCGATCGAAGAATAGGCAACCAGTCGCTTGAGGTCGTCCTGCACCATCGCCAGACAGGAGGCATACACCACACCGATCACAGAAAGACCAATGACAATATTATCATATTGCTTCAGAACGACAGGGAACAAGGGCAGTAACCAGCGCATCATGGCGAATACACCCATCTTCACCATCACGGCACTCAAGACCATCGTTACGGCCGTATCTGACTGCTCGTAAGCATCAGGCTGCCAGGTATGGAAGGGGAAGATGGGCATCTTGATCGCGAAAGCCAGGAAGAACATCCAGAAAAGCCAACCCTGCTCCTGCGCGCTCAGCGGTGCCTGATAGAAGGCAGAGAGGGAAAATGACTGGTCGGGGGTCTTGAGATATACGTAGAGGATGCCGATCAGCAGCAACAGCGACCCTACAAATGTGTAGATGAAGAACTTGAAGGCCGCCTGGATCCTGCGCTCCCCGCCCCACATGGACGCCAGGAAATACACGGGGATCAGCGCCAATTCCCAGAAGAAATAAAAGGTCAGGGCATCCGTGGCCAGAAAAACCCCCATCAGTCCGGCCTGCGCCATGAGCATCAGTCCGTAAAATGTATTTGCCCGATCACGCGAAGCATCCGAGGTCGAGATGAAGATGAGCGGGAAAGAGATCGCCGTCAGCAAACACAACAGCCAGGAGATCCCGTCCAGGCTCAGTGTGAAACTGCTGCCCAGTGAAGGCAGCCAGACATAGCTCACTTGCGTCAGAAGGTAGTGCGACTGGCCCCTAAAGAAGAGGCTGGTGATCGTCAGGCCCAGGGTCAGTACCGATGAAACAACAGCCCAGTTCCTGGCCTGCTGCTCTTTCTTCAGCAAAAAGGAGACCACGGCACCCAGCAGGGGCAGCCAGATCATCAGGGCGGGAAAATTATCTATCGCTGAAAACATATGTCTCTTTTATTGGAGGTTCCAAAACAACTGAAGGATGAAGAACAGGATCAGGCATACAACCATGATCAGGATATATGAACCAACCTGTCCGCTCTGTATCAGCCGGAGCTGGCGACTGCCATACTGAACCGCCCTGCCCACACCATTCACGATGCCGTCGATGAACTGTCGCTCGATCCGCAGGTTCATAAAGGACGAGAGGGATCTGAGTGGCCTGGAGATCACCGCGTCATACAACTCGTCCACATACCACTTGTTTTCCACCAAGCGGGCGAAACCTCCTGCGCCAGCCTCTCCGGCGCGTTCATACCGTGCGTATTTCCTCCACGCGAAGGTGATCACACCAACGATGAGTACCAATACCCCACCCATCAGCATCAGTTCGGTGGAGTGGCTCAGATGATGAGCCTCTTCTGTTGCGCCATCGATCCCTTCCAGGACCGGAGCGAGGAAGGCCTGCAGGCGATGTGCCTCCGGCATGATGACTTCCGGAATGCCCACCCATCCGCCGGCCACTGAGAGGATGGCGAGGATGATCAGCGGAATGGTCATCGCCGCGGGGCTTTCGTGCAGATGAGAAGCCTGTGCCTCTGTACCGCGGAACTCACCCCTGAAAGCCATGGCGTAGAGCCGGAACATATAGAACGCTGTCATCAGTGCACCCGCTACACCCAGCACATAATACACAGGATTCTTCAGCAAGGCGGCCGTCAGGATCTCATCCTTGGAAAAGAATCCGGAGAACGGAGGGATGCCCGCGATGGCCAGACAGGCGATCAAAAAGGTGATATGGGTGATGGGCATCTTTTTTTGCAATCCGCCCATATTGCGAAGGTCCTGTTCGTGGTGCAGTGCATGGATCACGCTGCCCGCACCGAGGAACAACAGCGCCTTGAAGAAGGCATGGGTCATGACGTGAAAAATAGCCCCCGTGTAAGCACCAACCCCCAGGGCCAGGAACATATATCCCAGCTGGCTGACGGTGGAATAGGCCAGTACTTTCTTGATATCGTTCTGACGCAATGCAATGGTGGCTGCCAGAAGTGCAGTGGCCAGACCAATGATCGCGATGACATGTTGAGTTACAGGTGCCAGATCGAACAAGACATGGCTCCGGGTGATCATATAGATACCTGCCGTCACCATGGTAGCGGCGTGGATAAGGGCTGAAACCGGCGTGGGGCCCGCCATGGCGTCCGGCAACCAGGTGAACAGCGGGATCTGCGCAGATTTACCGGTTGCACCGACAAACAATAAAAGGGTGATGCCCGTCAGAACGGCAGCGGTTGCTTCGGGAGCCTTATCAAATACCTGTGCGAAATCCGTTGTTCCGAAGCGCATCATCATCCAGAAGATCGCGAGCAGAAAGCCCAGATCACCGATGCGGTTCATCACGAAGGCCTTTTTGGCAGCATCGTTGTACGCGGCGTTGCCGAACCAGAAACCGATCAGCAGGTATGAGCATAATCCTACCCCTTCCCATCCGATGAACATGATCACATAATTGGATCCGAGCACCAGCAGAAGCATGGAGAATACAAAAAGATTGAGATAGGCGAAGTAACGGGCAAAATGCGCCGGCTTCTCCTCATGCATGTATGCCGTGGAATACAAATGGATCAGGGTACCCACCCCGGTGATGATCAGCAGGAAAAGCACAGAGAGTCTGTCGACCTGAAAGGAAAAGGGGATGTCCACCTTCCCGACCTTGATGAAGTCGAACAACTTCACGACCTGCGTTTGAAAATCAGCCGCCCCTGCCTCACGGAAGATGAGCAGGCTCATCACAAAGGATGCCAGCACGGCGCCCACGGCGATGACCGATACCAACGTGCGGGACAGCAGGTTCCTGCCGAGTCCGTTCAGCAGAAAACCTGCCAGCGGAAAGAGGGGGACCAGATAGATCAGTTTGCTCATATTCGGTTCAGTTATGCCTGAGATGTCGGAAGGATCAATGTTTCAGTCGGTTCAGGAAATTGATGTCCACAGAATGGATATTCCGGTACATCATGACAATGATGGCCAGGCCTACCGTAACTTCTGCAGCCGCCACCACCATGATGAAGAAAACGAAGAGTTGCGCCTCAATGCCGGCGGTGGAGGACGGGTCAACGGCCAGTGCTGCCACATGGTGCATCTTGGAAAACGCCACCAGCAAGAGATTGACGGCATTGAGCATGAGCTCGATGCACATGAATACTATGATGGCATTGCGCCTGGTGAGCACACCTGCGATCCCGATGCTGAAAAGTATCAGAGACAGGAAGATGTAATAATTGACTGGCATGGCTTGTATTTATTTGCACGGGCTCCGGGTTTCATGCGAAGGACCGTCGTTGTTTATATTTATTTCGTGCTGACGTTCATGAACGCCGCGCGGCTGATACATCAATCTTTTTTACCGATCAGTACCGCACCGACCATCGCGCTGAGGAACAGCACACTGCTGATCTCAAAGGGTACGACATAGTCTGTAAAGAGCACAGCACCCAACTGCTTCACCAGTCCAATGGTACCCTCGGAGCCCTCGAGTGAACGACCCCGGAGTTCCGAATCCCGAAGTGCCGCTACAAGCACCAGCAGGAGCGATCCGCTGCCGATGGTACCTGCCATCTTCATCCACTTGTTTTTCTGGGGCTCCGTCTCCGCGTTCATGTTCATCAACATGATCACGAACAGGAAAAGGACCATGATCGCACCGGCATATACGATCATGTTCACGATCGCCAGGAACTGGGCGTTCATGAGGATGTAATGTCCGGAGATGGCGAAGAATACAAGGATCAGCCACAGTACGCTGTGGACGGGGTTCCGGCTTGTGACCATCATCAGCGCACTCAGGATGGAGAGTGCGGAGAGGAACCAAAAAAGGATTTCCGATATGCTCATGGCTTGCGTTATGCGGTGAGGTTCTTGCGTGCGTTTTGTTTCCGCTCTTCGATCTGTCCCTGGGCCCTGGCAAAATCATCCGGCGCCTTCACCGGATCGGGTATCAGCAGATCCGGTTTGCCATAGATGAATCCTTTGCGTGTGAAATTGGCCGGCGCGAAGGTTTCCGACAGATAGATCGCGTCCTTCGGACAAGCTTCTTCACAGAGACCGCAGAAGATGCAGCGCAGCATGTTGATCTCATAGCGGGCGGCATACTTCTCCTCGCGATACAGATGCTCCTCGCCTTTCTTGCGTTCGGCTGCCTCCATGGTAATGGCTTCAGCGGGACAGGCAACGGCACACAAACCGCAGGCCGTGCAGCGCTCACGTCCCTCTTCATCGCGGTTCAGCACATGCAGACCACGGAAGACGGGACTGAACGGACGCTTCTGCTCAGGGTATTGTATGGTGGCCTTCTTCTGGAAGATATGCCGGAAGGTGATGACCATTCCCTTCAGGATGTTCGGCAGATAAAGCCGCTCCATAAAATTGAGGGGTTTGGGTTCCAGCACCTTCACTCGGTTCGTCAGCGGTTGCATCACTCTTATATTTATGCCTGATCAACAGGTTTGAGACAATATCAATCTAAATAATCCGCGAAGCTTGTTCAGTTATTCAGCCACAGCGTGATCACACCCGTGATCAGCATGTTCGCCAATGCCAGCGGGATCATCTTTCTCCAGCCAAGATCCATCAGCTGGTCGTAACGAAAACGTGGGATCGTCCACCGCACCCACATGAACAGGAACAGGAAGAAGACGATCTTCGTCAACAGCATCAGAATACCCAGGATGGCCACGATATTGTTGCCCCAGGCAGCTGACAGTGACGCCTCATCTACGAAGGGAATGTCATAACCACCGAAGAAGAGCGTCGCCATTACGGCGGAGGATACGATCATGTTGATGTACTCCGAGAACAGGAAGAATCCAAGCTTCAGAGAAGAATATTCCTGATGATATCCCATGTTCAGTTCACTCTCCGCTTCCGGAAGGTCGAACGGCGTACGGTTACATTCTGCAAAAACACAGACCAGGAAGATCAGGAAACCCAGCGGCTGAGCGAAAACGTTCCAGCCTAAAAATCCACCAAGGCCACCAGCCATTTGCTGTGATACCATCTCACCCAGATTCATGGTGCCCGTCACAAGCAGCAGTGCAATAATGCTGAGCCCCATCGCTAATTCATAAGAAATGACCTGGGACGCACCGCGTATGGCTGCGAGCAGCGAAAACTTGTTATTAGAGGCCCATCCTCCGATCATGATCCCGAAGACACCAATACTTACTACAGCGAATACGTAGAGTATCCCTATATCAGGCTTCGCGATGGTCAGGCTGATGGTGCGATCAAATAACTCCAATTGACTCCCCCAGGGAATGACAGCACTCGTGATCAACGCGGTGAACATGGCGATGAATGGACCGAGGATGAACAGGATCCGGTTTGATGCCAGCGGAATGAGTTCTTCCTTGAAGAACAACTTGATACCATCCGCCAGCGGTTGCAACAATCCGAAGGGACCTGCGCGGTTGGGGCCATAACGATCCTGCATGATACCGGCAACCTTGCGCTCGGCGAACGTCGTGTACAACGCAATGCCCAGCAGGGCGAGCACTACGATCACGATGATGGAAAACTTTTCCAGGATCAGGGAGATATCGGTCGAAAGGAATTGCATGCGGATGTTTTTAAGCCTTCTGGTCGATATTGAATGTATCAGAAGTGGCGGGTCCCTGGATCTCGCTCAGGGCGATGCCGGGGCGGTTTACCTCACTGATGCTGTGGATATCCATCAGCAGTTTCGGAGCCCGGCCGCCATGCACGGCAGAGAACGTCTCCTTCGGCTTCTGTGCACCCACATAATGACCTTGTGAGATCACGGAATGACGGTCGACCTTGGTCGGTCCTTCAATGACCCAGTCACTTACGTGTTTCTTCTCGAAGCGGCAGGTATTGCAGATCCAGTCCTCTACCTCGCCCCACTGATCCTTACGACCGGTCACGCGAAGCACTTCATCTCCGCGCTGCCAGAGGGTCACCTTGCCTTTGCAGGTCGGGCAGTCGCGATGTGCATCCACCGGCTTGGTGAACCAAACGCGATTCTTGAAGCGGAAGGTCTTGTCTGTCAGGGCGCCGACAGGGCATACATCGATCACGTTGCCGATGAATTCATTGTCCAGCGACTGCTCGATATGTGTGGCGATCTCTGCATGATCTCCCCGGCTCAGTACCCCGTGTACCCGCTTGCCAGTCCCCTGGTCGGCGACGAACACGCAGCGGTAGCACAGGATGCAGAGGGTCATGTGCCGCTGAATGTACGGCCCGAGGTCATGT
>VFQT010000823.1_pt1 | contig 41924 bp, 40 predicted proteins | sample 3512381 | NCBI WGS metagenome assembly VFQT01 (sample SAMN10412376, study PRJNA504923) | tailings metagenome | isolation source: Relicate 2 Philex TSF3 active mining site | place: Philippines: Tuba, Benguet | collected 2017-08-29 | reverse complement strand
CGTCATATGCCGCAATCGGTTGAACTTGTAATATATTTTTAGCAGGCATCACAATCAAATCACTTATGAGTCAAGCTAAGCCCACTTCAACAGTTAAAGCACCCTGGACATCTTGGGATGCATGGCTAAGCTCGCCCCCAGGACAATATGTCTTGGAATGGGAACAGACTCAATTTGACCACATTGTGAGCGATATATTTGGATACCATGCGCTACAAATAGGCTTACCTCAACTGCCTGCACTCAAAGAAAACAGAATGCCTTTGCAGATGATTTTGAGAGCGCCCCACGATAAACCTGGCGATCACACCCCAGGTTCTTGGCACACGATCAACGGCATACCCGAAGAATTACCGTTTGCAAGCCAAAGTATTGACTTGGTAGTTTTGCCTCATGTCCTTGAATTTGCAGACAATCCTCACGCCGTTTTAAGAGAAGTCAACCGCATTTTGATGCCTGAGGGACGCGTTGTAATCTCCGGCTTTAACCCAGCAAGCCTTTGGGGCTTAAGACAATATTGCAGTCACCTGATTGGTCAACCCTATTTGCCACGCGAGGGCAAGTTCATTGATTTATTAAGAATCAAAGACTGGCTTAAATTACTCGACTTTGCGGTTGATCGCGGTCGTTTTGGCTGCTATCGCTTACCACTCAGAAGTGCTTCAGGCATGCAAAAGATGGGCTTTTTAGAAAAAGCGGGCGATCGTTGGTGGCCAGTTTTAGGCTCAGTATTTATTGTCTCAGCTATCAAGCGCACCTCTACTCTCACCTTAGTGGGTCGAATTGAGAAAACCTCGCCAGCAACACAGGCACAATTGAACCCTGTGGCCAACTTAGGTGGCCACCAACAACAAACCTCCTATAAACCTCCGCTGAAAGAAATCAATGACTGAAGCAGCCCCAACCAAAGGCAAAGTAACCATCTATACAGATGGCGCCTGCAAGGGCAATCCTGGGCCAGGTGGCTGGGGCGTGGTATTGAAATCAGGCGACAAAGAAAAACATTTATACGGCGGCGAGACCCTTACCACCAATAACCGCATGGAAATGACCGCTGTCATACAAGCTCTCAAAGCTCTAAAACTGCCGTGCCATATCAGCCTCTATACAGACTCCAAATATGTCATGCAAGGTGTTACAGAGTGGATGGGCGGTTGGAAAGCCAGGGGCTGGAAAACTGCTGGCAAAGATCCAGTTAAAAATGTCGATTTATGGCAAGAAATTGATCATCTTTTAGGCAAACACGAAATTGATTGGCACTGGGTCAAAGGTCATGCCGGTCACCCTGGCAATGAACTGGCGGACGCCCTTGCCAACAAGGGTGTTGAAGAACATTTAAAAAATTCCTAGAGCCCTCTTCAATCTGAGCTAAAGCACCTCGAATGTGCGAGAATAAACGCATAATTAATAAGGAGATTGGGCTGTCATAGCCCCGCCCACCAATATGCAATTAATCGACAAATTCAAAGAAAAAATGATGGGTATCGCCTGCAAAGGATTTGCCACGATTGTTTCAGTAATCAAAAAAATTAATATCCCCAAAATATTGGCTTGGACACTTAGTCATAAAAAACATGTTGCAGTGGCAATCGCTCTTATTTATGGCGCCAACTACGCGATTAATTATTTCTTTCCAAAAAGTAAAAGTGCAGCGCCTACTCAATTAGTCACAACAGCGGTTGTACAAAAGTCGAGCATTCCAATCATCATCGAAGCAACAGGAAATATTGTTGCTGCAAATATTGTTGATATCCGCCCACAAACCACTAATGTAGTGAGCAAGATTCATATCAAAGAAGGCCAAACAGTTAAAGCAGGTGATTTACTGTTCACACTAGACGACCGCGCTAATAAAGCCAATTACGAAAAGGCAAAAGCTTTGGCAGACGATGCCACTCGCCAATACAAGCGCTCACTAGAACTGATTGAAAAGAAATTCATCTCACAAGCTGCCGCCGATACATCTAAAGCCAATATGCAATCAGCCGAAGCCAGCGCTCGTGCCGCGCAAGTTGCACTTAGCTTTGACCATATCCGCTCACCGATTGCTGGTCGTGCAGGCGTGATCAATGTATTCCCTGGCACATTGGTGCAGGCTGGAACAAACATCTCAACAACAAGCAGCGCCACAGCCACAAGCACTACCGCGGCGATGGTGACCATCACTCAACTTGATCCAATCAATGTTCAGTTCACTGTCTCAGAAAAAGAAATTCCTTTGATTTTGGGTCAGCGTGATGAAGCCGATGAGTTAAGCGTTACCGTTGATCTTGGTGGCACCAACGCCCCAGTCGAAGGCAAAGTTTATGTTGTAGATAACCAAGTAGATCCATCAATTGGTGCGGTACGCGTGAAAGCTCAAGTGAGCAATAAAGATGGCGCAATGATTCCGGGGCAATTTGTCAGAGTCAAGCTAAAAGCCAAAACTCTCAAAGATGCTCTAGTTGTTCCAACTCAAGCAGTCGTTACCAATATCAATGGCAACTTCATGTATGTGGTTCAAGCTGGTGACACTGTGGATCTCAAACCAATCAAAGTGATCTACCAGTATCAAAGTCAAACAGTTGTTAGTGGCATTAACGAAAACGACAAAATTGTGGTCGAGGGCAAACAGAACCTTCGCCCTGGTGGCAAGATCAAAGAAACAAAAAACGCTGAAAAAGCAAAAGAACAATGAATATTTCAGAACTATGTATACGCCGTCCCGTGATGACGGCTTTGCTATCTATGGCAGTAGTCCTAGCTGGCACAGTTGCGTACTTCAAAATTCCGGTTGCTGCCCTTCCTAGCTTTAATACCCCAGTTATACAAATCACAGCTAATTTACCTGGTGCCAGCCCAGAAAATATGGCGTCATCAGTGGCGCTGCCACTTGAGAAAGAATTCTCAACCATTGATGGCATCACAGTTATTAGCTCGACCAACTCTTTGAGCTCTACACGCATCACACTAGAGTTCAACAACGACCGAGATATCGACAAAGCTGCTGTAGACGTTCAAGCTGCCCTATTGCGCGCGCAAAAGCGTTTACCCATTGAGATGACAACACCACCTTCATACAGGAAGGTGAATCCTGCTGACGCTCCAGTATTGATCATGACCATGACATCTCCATCGATGGATTTGTCAGAGCTTAGCGACTATGCAGAGAATTTAATTTCTCCAACGCTATCAACCATTGATGGCGTCGCCCAAGTGATCGTGTACGGTGAAAAGCGTTACGCCGTTCGTGTACAAGTTAACCCATCACTATTAGCAACCAAGAATCTAACCATTGATGACGTAGCCAGTGCCATTAATGCTGCCAACTCTAATACGCCAGTGGGTGTACTAGATGGTCCAAGACAGCAATTAACTATTTATGCCAACCCACAAATTGTGCGGGCGAGCGACTATGGCAATTTAGTTATTTCGCAAAAGAGTGGCTTACCGATTCGTTTAAAAGATGTTGCCAATGTTCAAGAAAGTTACGAGTCAGTCAAAACCTTAGCAGCTTATAACGGTGAACGGTCTATTGCGATTGCGATACTAAGACAACCTACTGCAAACTCAGTGAGTGTGGTGGACGCCATCAGAAAGATGGTTCCTCAATTTCAGCAACAAATGCCGTCTTCTGTCGAAATCAATTTATTGATTGATCGCTCCGCATCCATCCGTGAATCAATCCATGATGTGAACTTCACTCTACTACTAACAATCGCTTTGGTAGTAATGGTGATTTTCTTATTCTTAAAACATCTTGCAGCAACCATCATCCCAGCACTCAGCCTCCCCATCTCATTGATTGGCGCTTTTTCCATCATGTATTGGATGGGTTACAGCTTAGATAACATTTCTTTACTGGGTATCACCATTGCAGTTGGTTTGGTGGTTGATGATGCGATTGTGGTTTTAGAAAACATCATGCGTCATATCGAAAACGGTATGGCACCACTCAAGGCAGCCCTCAAAGGTAGTCGAGAAGTAAGTTTCACAATTGTTTCGATTTCAATCTCTTTGGTTGCTGTATTTATTCCAATCTTCTTTATGCCAGGACCGATTGGCTTATTGTTTAGAGAGTTTGCTGTTGTGGTGTCATTATCTATTTTGGTGTCCGCTGTGATGTCACTCACATTGGTACCGATGTTGTGTAGCAGGTTTTTAAAAACACATAACGCCAAAGATAAAGTTCATGACTACCCAATCATCATCAAATTTGATGAGTACTTCAATTTAGTCACATCTCATTATGAAAAGGCTTTGGATTGGGCTTTGGCTAATCAAAAGAAAGTGTTGCAAGGTGCTCTTGCTACATTTGTTCTGACCATTGCCTTGTTTGTATGGAGCCCTAAAGGGTTTTTCCCAGAAGAAGATACTGGGCAGCTATTTATCACCACAGAAGCAGCAGAAGACATCTCATTTGCCGGTATGCTTGAATTACAAGATCAAGCTGCAGCAATTGTTAGAGCTAATCCTAATATCGATAGCTTGGTATCAATTCTGGGGGGTGGGGCAAGCACTGGTAGCAACACAGGCCGGATGTTTATCAACTTAAAACCACGTAGCGACAGAAAGAACATGAAGAATGTTCTAGAAAGTCTGCGTAAAGATTTGGCTGTGATTCCAGGTCTTGCTGTGTACATGCGCCCTATTCAGAACTTGCAACTAGGTGGCAAAGTCACCAAGAGTCGCTATCAGTACATCTTGCAAAGCGTTGGTTTCGAAGGTGTGAATGAGTGGTCCAATAAGGTTGTCGAGAAGATGCGCTCTGATGCCATATTCCGCGACGTCACCACCGACTCACAACTCAAAGGTCTGCAAGCGAAAATCGACATTGATAGAGATAAAGCAGCTAGCGCAGGAGTCACCATTGCTAACATCAGAAATGCCTTGTATTCAGCATATGGTGAGCGCCAAGTTTCAACGATCTATACAAGCGTCAACACCTATCAGGTCATCTTAGAAGCAGGTGCAGAATACAAGCGCTACGAAAGTGATTTAAACGGCATATATGTGCGCGGCAGAAATAGTGATCGATTAGTACCACTATCAAGCATTGCTACAGTTACTCGCGCAATTGGACCCACATCAGTGAACCACCAAGGGCAGGTTCCAGCGGTGACGATTTCGTTTAACTTAGCTCCTGATGCAGCCTTGGGTAATGCCACCAAAAAACTAGAGCAGTTTGTGAAAGATATTCAACTGCCACCAACAATTATTACCAGCTATGGTGGTGATGCGGCGGTGTTCCAAAGCGGGCAATCCAGTCAAATTATTTTGCTCTTAGCAGCCGTATTAGTCATCTATGTGTTACTAGGCATCTTGTATGAGAGCTACATCCACCCCATCACTATTTTGGCCGGCTTACCATCGGCTGCGATTGGGGCATTGGTATTTTTACGAATCTTCAACCTAGAATTAACAATCATTGCCATTATTGGTATTTTGTTATTGATTGGTATTGTGAAGAAGAATGCGATTTTGATGATTGACTTTGCCTTAGATGTGCAACGCCAACATAATCAATCTCCACGTGAAGCGATACGAACTGCATGCTTGATGCGTTTTAGACCAATCATGATGACAACCATGGCTGCCTTGATGGGTGCACTACCGATTGCGCTAGGCTTAGGTGCTGGCGCCGAACTAAGGCAACCTCTGGGCGTGGCAGTGGTTGGTGGCTTACTAGTATCTCAAGTGGTGACCCTATTGATTACACCTGTGATTTATTTATACCTTGATAAATACAGCGGCACAGGTCCTATGGACATTCCTGCCGAGATGTTAAAAGACTAATTGAGATTTTTAGAAAGTATTCATGCGCCAAATTATTCTTGATACTGAAACGACTGGTTTAAACCCACTCACAGGTGATCGCATCATTGAGATCGGTTGCTTGGAGATGGTTGACCGTCGCCTTACCGGCAACAAGCTACATCACTACATCAACCCTCAAAGAGACATTGACCCTGGCGCTGTGGCAGTGCATGGCTTAACAGTTGAATTTTTATCAGATAAACCCGTGTTTGCAGATGTGGCTGATGAAATCATTACCTTTTTGAAAGATGCTGAAATCATCATTCATAACGCTCCCTTTGACGTGGGATTTTTAGATGCAGAATTTGGTCTTCTTAAGCTTGGCAAGATGAATGACTATGTTGCCAAGGTGATTGATACCCTTAAAAATGCGCGCGACATGTTCCCAGGCAAAAGAAACTCTCTAGATGCTCTATGTGAGAGATTTCAGATCAGCAATGAACATCGCACCCTACACGGCGCTTTACTAGATGCCGAGTTATTGGCAGAAGTTTACTTAGCCATGACCCGTGGCCAAGAAGATTTAATGATTGACTTAAATGGCTTAGAAGCGGATGGCGCTCATGCCAAACGCAAACCTCTGCCCACCAATTTAGTAATTCAACTAGCCAGCATTGAAGAGCAAGAGGCTCATGAGGCTTACTTAGAAGGTGTTGCTAAAGCCGCCAAAAAACCACCCGTCTGGAATACATAAATCCTAAAGTGAATATAAAAAATGCCGCAATTGCGGCATTTTTTATTTCTAGGTAATTAGTTATTGCGGCGGGAATAATTTGTACCAGTAGCCATAAGACCAACAAGCTACGCAAAATGAAAACGCCCACTCCAACGTTGAGAAAACAACCAATATGCTTGTGGGAACTTTCCACAAATCAATGTCCATAAAAAATAAAAAGCTTGCAACTGTTGCAGCAATAAATAACAACTTATTGGCAAACATTTTTGCACCAGCATTTTCTTTCTTGCCAGCGATATTCATATGAGTCATGATTTTTGTGAATAGGCGATGAGATGGGCACTTGTAATGCCCAAAGAAACCCCTGATAAAGCCCATCACAGCCAAGATTGGCAACAAATATGGGAAACCTAACAATGCAATAAGACAAAAAGAAAAGGTGATGAAAGCTTCAAATCTTGCAACATTAGCATTTACTGGAGGTATATCAAAACGTAGCATGCTGTCCTCAATCAAAGATATATCAATCTGAACATTTTATGCTTCTCATAAAAACTATGTTTAGTCAAAATAACTAGGTATTGATTTACTTCAATGACTGAGCAATTTCTGCTTCACCTGATAAATAAGTAATTCCCTTTACCTTACCAGCCTCCATTTGAATCAAAGTAACGGTCCCGGTTTTTTTTGGCAAAGACTCTGATTCTTTTGAGTTTCTGATTAAAGCAACGGCATAAGCCAACTTTTGCATTCTAGGAATCGCCACCATCTTGGTGATAAATCCTGGCATACCACTAATATCAGCGATGTAAATAGCGCCCTTATCTACCAACCTAGTAGGTGGCAGCGTCTCTAAAGCTTTTGTCACTTGCTCACTAGTTGATTTTTCAGATGCAAACAAAATAATTTTTGTTTGCTCATTTATCAATACGGCTTTATCAAATTGATCTTTTAACTCAATCAATGGGGCTCCATCACCAACCTGCAAAGGGGCCGCACAGATGGTCGCACTAATGAATACAGACAAAAATAACAGTACTTTTTTCAAAATAAGCCTCTCATGATTAATAAATATTTGATTAAAATCAATAACTTAAATCATTACGTCAAAAAATATTGATTCTTAATTTAGCCTTAATTTTTGACCTTTATTGTTACAACCATACTAAACAAGAGGATCAGAAATGGCTCTTATTTTGACAACGCATCAGCACTCAAAGCATACAGTAATTTGTCCAGAATTTAACTCTGATGACGCTAGCTACCACTTTGAATGGGTTACTAAGAATCACCCAGACAGAGAGAGCTTGCAAACATTTATTGCTACAACGTTTTATAAAACGTATGGCGCAGATGTTCATCACTTCAGTGACATCCTAGTTGGCTGCAAAGATGAACGCGGTCAGTGGTTGGCGGCATTAGGCTTTTCTGGCATCAATCAAAAAAGAGTTTTCTTAGAGCAATATTTAGACATTCCTCTAGAAATGGAGATTGCTGCCCATACTCATGAAAACACCTCACGCAATGAAATTGTTGAGGTTGGCAATCTAGCAGCTATTCACGCAGGCGCTGGTCGTACATTAATCATCAATATGACCCGCTATTTACATGAGCAAGGTTATAAATGGGTTGCATTTACAGCCACAAGAAATTTACTGAACTCGTTTAAACGACTAGGTATTAAGTTGGTTCAACTAGCAGAGGCAGACCCTAAGCGTCTCCCAGATGCAGGAAAAAATTGGGGCACTTATTACGACACTAAGCCACAAGTGATGTTTGGTGATATTGCATCAGGTTATGCAAAACTGGCTTGATCAATTACCCGCCAGCTCCACCATCTTATCCTCCTCAACAGAGCGTTGGGATAAAAATCAACTTATCAAAAAAATTGATGCCATATCAACGGCCTTATTAAACAGAAAAAATCCCCAATCACCAGTTGGCATTCTTGCTGATAACTCACCTGAGTGGATTGCCGTTGACTTAGCCACCCAACAACTAAATATCACCTTGGTGCCATTACCAGGATTTTTTACGCCGGCTCAATGGGTTCACACTATTCAATCAAGTGGCATTCAGGCTCTCTTCTGCACCAATGATGAGTTAGCCAGAGGCTTAGGGTTTGTTTTTAAAAATAATTACGATGGCTCATTAAAATTATTTGAAAGCACGAGCGCTCTATCCAACATGGTTGCCAGACCCGATCTTGAGAATACGCAAAAAATAACTTTTACATCCGGCACCACTTCAGAACCCAAAGGTGTTTGCTTAAGCACAGATCAACAGTGGCAAGTTGCCAGTGCACTCGAAAATGCACTGCGATCACTGCAGATCAAAAAACATTTAAATCTATTGCCTCTGTCTGTTTTACTAGAAAACATTGCCGGCGTTTATACCGCCATGTTGTGTGGGGCAGAAAATATATGTCCACCCTTAGAAGAGATTGGCCTCAAAGGCGCGAGCGGCTTTAACGCTAACACTTGCCTAGATGCAATCCATCAATATCAGGCAGAAAGTATTATTTTGTTGCCTCAAATGCTGCAAGCGCTTGTTGCAGTTGTCGCTAAAAATGATCCAAGAATTCAAAGTCTCAAGTTTGCAGCGGTTGGTGGCGCCAAAACCCCTACTGAATTAATTCAAAAAGCAAAATCTTTAGGAATCCCCGTCTATGAAGGTTACGGACTATCTGAATGTAGCTCTGTAGTTGCCCTCAATACACCAGACCATGAAAAGTTAGGTAGCGTTGGCAAACCACTTACTAATAGACACATCAGAATTGCCAACGATGGCGAAATTGAAGTCAGCGGCCAAGGATTTCCACACTACCTCAACGAACAACCAATGGCCAGTGAGTGGCTTGCTACAGGCGATATTGGCCACATAGATGCTGAAGGTTACCTATTTATTGATGGCAGAAAGAAAAATGTCTTAATCACCAGCTATGGGCGCAATGTATCTCCAGAATGGCCAGAGAGCCTTTTGTTAGGCACTGGCTTATTTGCGCAAGCAGTTGTGATGGGGGATGGTCAAGATAAGTTGTGCGCATTACTTGTCCCCGCCAGCGCCATGATCAACAAAGAAAATATTGATGCAGCTATTGAACATATCAATCAAGAATTACCTGATTACGCACAGATTGGTCATTGGTTTTTAGCCAAAGAACCCCTTACCCCTAACAATGGTCTAGCAACACCCAATGGAAGACCTAAACGCATGGCGATTCAAGAAAAGTATCAACATGAACTTGAGTCTATTTACGCAAACAACTAATGCTTTAACACGGAGAATCAATTGAGTTTTTTTAATCAACTTCAAACTGCCACTGAAAACGAACGTCAAGTTTTATTTGCCGCACCAATCATTCAAGAAGCGCTAAAAGGCGACATTCTAAAAGAACAGTATGTTGCGTTTTTAACTCAGGCATTCCATCACGTAAAGCACACCGTGCCACTACTAATGGCATGTGGATCAAAACTGACTGATCAACATAACTGGCTAAGAACTGCCATTGCAGAATATATTGAAGAGGAGATTGGTCACGAAGAGTGGATCTTGTCAGATATAGCTGCCTGCGGATTTGATGCAGAAAAAGTAAGGCATTCAGCGCCTCACATTAGCACTGAAATGATGGTGGCTTATGCCTATCACCAAATTGATCGAGGACATCCTATTGGCTTTTTTGGCATGGTTCACGTACTAGAAGGTACTAGCATTGCCATTGCTACCAATGCTGCTAGCTCCATTAAAAGCACCTTAGATTTGCCGCCAACAGCTTTTAGCTACCTTAACTCTCATGGCAGTTTAGATCTTGAACACGTTAAATTTTTTGAAAGTTTAATGAATCAAGTTTCTAATCCAGAGGAGCAGGCTATCATCATCCATTGCGCAAAAAACTTCTACAAGCTGTATGGTGATATTTTTAGAAGCTTACCCACTAAAAATGAAATTTTTAACGGATAGATATGTCAGATAACCAATACAAAGCGGTATTAACTGGAGCGACTGGTGGCATCGGGCGAGAAATTGCAAAGAAGTTAGCCCCTCAATGCTCATCATTAATTTTGTTAGGCCGCGATATAGATAAATTATCAGCTCTTAAACAAGAGTTAAATTCTTGTAAAGCAAACATACAAATCATTGCTGGAGATATTTGCTCGCCCGATATATCCCAACAGGTTATCGCTTTAAGTCAGTCTATTGGCGGCATCAACCTACTTATTAATAATGCGGGCACTAGCCAATTTAAATCTTATGAAGATCATAGTGCGGATGAAATTAATGGTCTGCTGCATACCAATTTACTGGCCCCGATGCTCTTAACTAAGAATCTACTGCCCTTGCTCAAGCAAGAGAAATCGCAAATTATTAATATTGGCTCAATTTTTGGCTACCTTGGCTTCCCTGGTTTTGTGAGCTACTGCACAAGCAAGTTTGGCCTAAGAGGTTTCTCTCAAGCATTACGTAGAGAACTGTCCGACACATCAGTCACAGTCAGATACTTCGCGCCTAGAGCGACTAAAACATCCATTAATTCTGATGCTGTGATGCAAATGAATGCTGAATTAAAAACTGACTCTGATTCCCCACAGTTCGTTGCTGATGAATTAATTAAATTCTTAGCAGGCAACGCTTGGGAGAAGAAGTTAGGCGGCAAAGAATCTTTCTTCGTATTGATGAATCACTTATTTCCAGCAGCACCCGATAAAGCCATTCTTGGTCAACTCCCTATCATCAAAAAGTATCTTAAAAAATAATCCGAGGTCTCTATGAAAAACATTAAAAAATTTGCCTTTGCACTAATTGCAACAGCATTACTAATTAGCAACAGCTCATTCGCAGGCGTCGAAGAAGATGTTTCACACTTACAAAAAGAGTGGGAAAAGATTAAATATCAAAGCCCTAACTCTCAACACGAAAAATCATTTGAAGTCCTCATCAAAGATGCAGAGAAGTTAGTGGCACAAAACCCAAATCAAGCTGAAACGTTGATTTGGTATGCCATTATTGAATCTAGCTATGCTGGCGCCAAAGGTGGTTTAGGCGCCCTTGGTCACGTCAAAAATGCCAAGAAAAATCTTGAAAGAGCATTAGAAATCAACCCTAGTGCATTAGATGGCTCGGCATACACAAGTCTTGGCTCTTTGTATTACCAAGTTCCAGGTTGGCCAATTGGTTTTGGCGACGATAAAAAGGCGACTGAATTCTTAAGAAAAGGTTTGTCTATTAACCCTGACGGCATTGATCCAAACTATTTTTATGGTGATTTCCTATTCAGAAACGGTGATTTAGCTGGTGCTGAAAAATCTCTCCGCAAAGCCCTACAAGCACCTCCACGCAATGGCCGTAAAGTGGCAGATGAAGGTCGTCGCAAAGAGATCAATCAATTACTTGAAAAAATAGCTGAAAAACGTAAATAATCAAGTTATTCGATATTTATCTAACTTTTAGACACCCAGAGGTAGGCCTGTTGTGAGAATTTTATTGGTAGAAGACGATGAATCCCTCGCATCAGGTTTAGCCTCTGCACTCACTAGAGCTAATCATCTTGTAGAACATGTTAACGATGGCCAGAAAGCCGTCGACGCATTTAATGTGGGTGGTTTTGATATGGCTATTTTAGATTTGGGTCTACCCAAATTAGATGGCACAGAAGTGCTAAAAATCATTCGCCAAAAAAGTAATCACATCCCTGTTTTGATTTTGTCTGCAAGAGATGCAACTCAAGACAGAATTCTAGGTCTTGATCTTGGCGCTGACGACTACCTAACCAAACCATTTGAGTTAGATGAGTTAATGGCTCGCATCAGAGTGCTAGAAAGACGGCAAAGTGGTAAAAGTCAAAATCTATTAGAAATGGGTCATCTAAGCTTAGATCTAGCAAGTTTTACCGTCAAATGGAAAGGCGAGTTGCTAGATTTACAACGTAGGGAATTTACTCTTATTAAAAAACTGGCTGAAAACCCTCAGCAGGTATTTAGTCGTTCCCAGTTAGAAGAGTCTCTTTATGGGTGGGGGGATGGTGTAGAGAGCAATACGATTGATGTACATGTGCACAATCTACGCAAAAAAATATCTCCTGACATCATTAAAACTATCCGTGGCATTGGCTATCGGATTGGTAAGTTAGATTAAAAATGAAACAACACTCGATTCGCGAACGCCTTGTAATTGGCATCATGGTCTCTATGATTTTTATTTTGGGTGGCATGGGATTGTGGTCTCAATTGGTTGCCCAACACGAATCAGAAGAAATTTTTAGTGCCAGACTCGCCACCTCAGCAAGAGTTCTTGAATCACTCACCGCTAAACAACTTGAGAAAGCAACCTTAGTTAACCCCATCATCATTACTCTGCCTCATGAGACAGCAGATGACCATAGTATTCCGCAAGATGATTACGGCCACCCTTATGAGAGTAAGCTCGCTTTTCAAGTTTGGCATGAAGATGGCCAACTCCTTGCCAAATCAGAGTCAGCCCCAGATTTACCACTAGGTCAATTCAAATCTGGCTTCACAAAAAATCAATTAAATAATGAAATTTGGCACGTATTCGCCCTATCGTCAGGAAAAGTATGGGTCCTTGCAGCCGAAAAAGATGCAGTTAGACAGGAGATGGCCAATGATTTAAGGGTATCCATTCTGACTCCATTAGCAGCAGGTGCATTATTACTTCTCATAGTAGTCAACGTGATTGCCATTACCAATCTACGACCACTACAAGCTTTAGCGAGTTTGATTTCTCACAGAGAGCCACAGGTCACTACAGATATTAAGCTCAATGACACCCCTACTGAATTAAGTCCGGTTATTAACGAGCTTAACCACCTACTCAAGCGTGTGCGAGATGCCTTTAAGCGTGAGCAAAGGTTTATTGATGCCGCCGCGCATGAAATCAGAACACCTATTGCAGCACTACAAATACATATTGAAAATGCCGTAAATAGCAAAGATTCCTCAGAGAGAGATAAGTCTCTAGCAGAAGCCTTGAAAGGCTTACGCAGAACCAGTCGCCTAACCGAGCAACTCTTGACTTTTAGTCGGGTCAGCGGGGCTGTAGATAAGGAGCAAAAGCAACTCTTATCCCTAGATGGTATCTGCAAAGAAATTATTGAAACCACTGAACCAATTTTGTCTCAACGAGGTCAAACTATTAGCTTTGAAGCCCGTGGTGATTTTGTTATCTCTGGTGAACAACACAAAATTGAACGCGTTATTCAGAATCTTATTGATAACGCATCACAATATGGCCTAAGTAATGGCAACATTACCGTGAGCCTAGAGGAAGTTAATCAACTTATCCGCTTAAGTGTTAGCAATGATGGCAACCCTATTCCCGACTCAGAAAAAGAGAATGTATTTAACCCCTACTATCGAATTTTAGGTAGCAAATCTTTTGGTAGCGGTCTTGGCCTGGCAATTGTGAAAGAAATTATTAACCAACATGGTGGCCAAATACATATTGAAGACAAAACCCCCGGTCAGGGCACCAAGGTGGTTGTGGAATTTACTAGCGTAGCTTAATTAAACAACTTTTGAATACTTGGCATGCGTCTTTGCATCACGCAAATGACGATCAAATGCCATTGCCACACGTCTAACTAATAAACGACCTTTGATAGGCACGTATATTTTTCGACCATGCCATTCGAGCAAACCAGCCTCTTCAAGCTCTTTAAGCTCTGGTAACTCATTTGCAAAATAAGTATCAAAATTAATTTTGTGATCATTAGAGAACTTGTCAGTATCTAACTCAAACTGGCACATCAACTCACCAATTAATTCTCTTCTTAAAATGTCGTCTTTATCAAGCTGTAGACCACGCATCGTAGGCAACTCGTGATGATCAATGGCGTGATAGTACTCATCCAAAGTTTTTAAGTTTTGCGGGTACGTGTCGTCCACCTTACCAATAGATGAAATACCAAAGGCTAAAAGATCGCATTCTGCCTGAGTAGAGTAACCCTGAAAATTACGATGTAGCCGGCCCTCTTTTTGAGCGACAGCTAATTCATTGTCTGGCTTTGAAAAATGATCCATACCAATGAATACAAAACCTGCTTGATTTAACTGGTCAATCGTATTTGCCAAAATGCTCAGCTTATCTTTGGCTACTGGCAAATCTTCCTCAGCAATACGACGTTGCGGCTTAAAGATGGTCGGCAAATGTGCATAGCTATACACAGATAAACGATCCGGATCCATCGCAATCACCGCGTCTACAGTTTCTTTGAATGTTTCTGGTGTTTGCTTGGGTAAGCCATAGATCAAATCAACGCTCGCAGAATTGAAACCATGCTTTCTAGCCCAATCAATCACAGCTTTGGTTTCTTCAATGCTTTGCACTCGATGCACAGCTTGTTGAACTTCCAAATTAAAGTCTTGCACACCCAAACTAATACGATTAAAGCCCAACTCCGCCAATAAAGAGATATCAGCCTCACTCACACGACGAGGGTCAATCTCAATTGAATACTCACCACCTTCTTGCAACTCAAAATGCTCGAGGGTGTGATGCATTAACTCACGCATTTCTTCATGCGATAAAAATGTCGGCGTGCCACCACCCCAGTGCAACTGCGTCACAGGTATTTTTTTATCCGAACAACCCATGACATCCGTCACCATCTTCATTTCTTTGGCCAAATACTTAATGTATTTAGCACTGCGACCATGGTCTTTGGTGATGATTTTGTTACACCCACAGTAGTAACAAATATTGGGGCAAAACGGTAAGTGGTAATACAAAGAAATAGGCTTGCCAGTTTTGGCAGTTCTTTTCAAAGCCTCGATGTAATCCTGTTGGCTGAATTCGCCATGAAATCTATCCGCAGTTGGATAAGAAGTGTAGCGTGGTCCATTGATATCAAAACGCTTGAGCAACTCAGGCTGAAATAATGGCTCACCCGCGTTAGGACCTACAGAGGTAGAAGATGCTGAAAAGTTCACGGGGGTTATTTTAACCCCCGTGTTTTCTGAAGTGGCTAGAATTGACTAAAAACTGAGCCAAATCAAATAACTAGCTCAAAATTTAGGCTGTTAGCCATTCACTGGCATTGTGAAACTTGGTCCTTGAGTGATGGTTTCTGGCCAACGTTGAGTCACAGCCTTCATGCGGGTATAAAAACGCACCCCTTCTGGGCCATGCACATGGTGGTCTCCAAATAGGCTGCGTTTCCATCCACCAAATGAATGGAAGGCCATTGGCACTGGAATGGGCACATTCACACCCACCATACCCACTTGGATGCGACTCACAAACTCTCTGGCCGTATTGCCATCTCTTGTGAAAATTGCTGTGCCATTACCAAACTCATGATCGTTGATCAACTGAATGGCTGTGGCCACATCATCCACACGCATCACACTTAATACAGGACCAAAGATTTCTTCTTTGTAGATGGTCATGTTAGGTTTAACGTTGTCAAACAAACAGCCGCCCAAAAAGAAGCCATCCTCACAGCCAGGCACTTTGAGATTACGACCATCCACAACTAGTTTGGCGCCCTCTTTAACCCCAGCATCAACATAACCCTTGACCTTCTCTAAATGAACTTTGGTAACAAGCGGACCCATCTCAGCTCCTGGCTTCATACCATTATCAATTTTGAGCGCTTTAATGCGTGTAGATAATTTTTCGATTAAGGCATCAGCAACATTACCTACCGCGACCGCTACTGAGATTGCCATACAACGTTCCCCAGCAGAACCATAGGCAGCGCCCATTAGGGCATCAACCGCTTGATCCAAGTCAGCATCAGGCATCACCACCATGTGATTTTTAGCACCGCCCAAAGCCTGCACACGCTTGCCATTCTTTGCTGCAGTTTCATAAATATAAGCAGCAATTGGAGTTGAACCAACAAAGCTCACAGCCTTCACATCAGGGTGCGTTAAAAGAGCATCTACCGCAGTTTTATCACCGTGCACCACGTTGAAAACACCTTTCGGTAAACCTGCCTCCTCCAACCATTTAGCCGCCAATAAAGTAGCTGATGGATCACGCTCAGAAGGTTTTAAAACAAATGTGTTGCCACAGGCAATCGCCACGGGATACATCCACATGGGCACCATTGCTGGGAAGTTAAAAGGAGTAATACCTGCACAAACGCCAACAGCTTGGCGCATGGTCCAGGCGTCCATCCCTTTACCAATTTGCTCGGTGTACTCACCCTTTAATAGTTGAGGAATACCACACGCAAAATCCACCACCTCTAAGCCACGCTGAATCTCACCTTTGGCATCTTCAAACGTCTTACCGTGTTCCCTGGTGATAATTTCTGCCATCTCATCAATGCGCTCTTCAATGATCGCCTTGAAATTAAACATGACCTTGGCGCGGCGCGTCACAGGTGTGCTTGACCACGCAGGAAAAGCCGCTTTAGCAGCAGCAACTGCTTTTGCAACGCCTTCAGCGTTCGCTAACTCAACTTGACGTCTGACTTGACCCGTGGCCGGCTCAAAAACAGGGGCAGTAGCGCCCCCAAAATGAGTCACCGCACCATTGATATGGTGTCCTATTGTTTCTGACATTTTGTCTCCTACTTGTTTTATATTCTTAGGGTTACCACTTTATCAAGATTCTAGCCAATTGGGTATTTTTAGGTTTTTTCTCTATTTATCGGGCTGCGGGCTGGTTTTAGCGCAATTATCTGGTTGCGCTATGGTTGCCGCCTATCCAGTCACAGCTGTCAGCCTTGGCTCAACTGTGACAACTGGTAAAAGTCTGACTGATCACGCTGCCTCAGAAAGTACTGGGCACGATTGTTCAGTGATGAGGGTTTTTGATGGTCAACCCGCTTGTGAAAAACGCCTCAAACCCAGTGACGTACCAGTACAAGATTACAGCCGCAAGCAAAAGCTTGTGCCTGCCAACTAATTAGGATTGTTTAACCGCGTAAAGGTTTACTGCAGGGTGTCTTTAAGCGCTGGCAAGATGGGTAATGCAACTACCTCAATACCCTCTTCGCGTAATTCAGCAGTTTCATCGGCTGTAGCATGGCCACGAATACTTCTTTCAGGAGCCTCGCGGTAATGAATTTTTCTGGCTTCCTCGGCAAAGTCACTGCCAACATCTTCAGTCTTGTTAATTAGCTCACGCATGGCCTTCATCACAGTAGCCTGAACTTTGGCTTGTAAATTAGCTTGTTCTTGACCTGTTAATACCATTGAGTTACCCATACTAACGCCCTCTTCTGGTGCAGTAACTGGTGCGAGCTCCCTATTTGAGTGCTTAGCAATTCTTGGCGCCGATGGTAAGCGCGATACTTCATGACTGTCACATATTGGGCACGTTAATAAACCATTTTCTTGTTGCTCAAGGGCGTCTGCTTCAGAGGCAAACCAGCCTTCAAAGTGGTGATCTAAGTGGCAAACAAGGTTATAGACTTTCATGGAGCTCGATTGATGTTTTTAATAAGTGTTGCAAAAATCGTAGTTTTTTTACTAATAACGAAATTGTGCCATAAAGCCCCGACAAGACTAGGGATTATCCCTATAATAAATCTGCTATAAATACTAAAAACAATTGAAATGAAAACGTAACCCAATACATGTATTTAAATTATTCAAGAACACAATCAGCAATAAAAGTAACGTACTCCCTAGCAGGCTTATTGGCAATCATCATTCTGATGACCCAACCCAGCCATGCCCAAACGAATAAAAAATACTCTGTAGATGACCTCATCAATGTAGCGATTAACTCAAACCCTGAAATATTGGCTGCTCGTGACCAAGCTAAAGCTGTCAGCGGGCAATTGAGCGCAGCCAGGGCTATCCCCAACCCTGAATTTGAAGGTGTTAGGGGTCAGCAAAAATTACGCACAGATAACAGCAGGGTTGGATCGACCTCATCTTGGTCTGTCACGCAACCGCTCGACATGCCCTACACCAGAATACCTAGAGTCAATGCCGCAGAGGCTCAACTACAGGCAAGCGATGCGATGCGAATTGCCAAAGAGTTTGAAGTTATCTCTAAAGTTAAGAATCGTTACTACGATTACATGCGCCGCCAAGAAGAATTAAAAGCGGCTAATGAAGACATGGAATTAACGCGTCAAATTCGTGACCGCATTCAGCTCAGGTATCAAGTGGGCGAAACAGCCAAGTTTGAATTAATTAGAGCTGAAACGGATTACTTGAATGTAAAAATGGTGGCGCAAGCCAGCCAATCAAGACTTAACCAATCAAAATCACAATTAAGGCAAGCAGTTGGCCCACAATTACCTGCAAACTTTGAAATAGCTGCAGCACCCTTTAAGGAAATTAATATTCCACCTTTACCAATCTTGGTAGAAGAGATTAGAAATCAAAACCCTGAGCTAGCTAGAGCGAAAGCTGAACTAGCCAGCGCTGAATCGAAGTTAAGCCTAGAACAAAATTCTAGGTTACCCAAACTATCCTTAAAAGCACAACAAAGTAATGAACCAGACTTTAAAGATCGAAGCTATGGTGTTGTAGTAACCATTCCAATTTGGGATTGGCGCATTGGCCAAGTGAGAGAGGCAGCCGCCAATGTATCTCGTGCCAAAAACATGCTTCATTATGAGTCTCAAAATATCGAGACTCAGTTGGAATTAGCCTACCAACAGTTTGAAACGATCAGCTACCAAGTGAAGACTTTGGAGAGCGAGGTGATTGTTCAAGCTGCTGATGCTAGAAGAATTGCCGAAGCATCCTACAGACATGGCGAACGCGGCATGCTTGAGTATCTAGATGCGCAAAGAACGTTTAGAGCGGCACGAGCTGATTTAATCAGAGCCAGATATGAACTAGCACTTATCTTAATTGAGATTGAACGCCTAAGATCTGATCCAAAAACATTATCCAAGCTACTAGAGCAATAATATGAAACTACCCATGCTTCCGAAGCCACCTCTTGATGCTATTAAGCAGATAACATCTGCTGGCTATATGTGGGCTATTAATCAATCAAAAATGATAATTAACGCCATTAAGAATTTTCAAGAGCAAGCCAATAAAAATACTCGCGCTTGGTTAAGCACCACCGCCCCTATTATTTTGGAGTTGTTTGACAAGCTACCGAAGTTTGTCAGAAACATCGCTCCATTTGTACCGTGGGTTTTTTTGCTCGTATTTACATTGAATTTATTTGATGTTTTTGAAAAGACACCACAAGCTATCAAAGCACAAGATCCAAGCATCGTGATCATTAACCCAGAAGTGCAAAAAATGATTGCTGAAGGCGAAGCAGTGGTTGGGCCTTATATCGAAGTTATTCGAGTTTCAGGCAGGATTGATTTTCATGAATCTCATCTAGCAAGAATCGGGGCTAACGTTACAGGTCGAGTTGCGCAAATGCACGCCATACCAGGCCAAGTCGTCAAGCAAGGTGACATACTGGCCCAGATCACTTCAACAGAACTAACACAATCACAATTAGCTTATCTAAAAGCCAGAAATGCTAGCGATCTAGCCGAGCGTGCAGCTGAACGTGCTCGCATTCTATATAAAGAGGATGTGATTGCCTTAGCGGAAATGCAACGCAGAGAATCCGAGGCAAGTAATGCCAAGGCTGAGTTAAGAGCCTCTCAAGACCAGTTGATTGTGCAAGGCATGAATAAGGCCAGCATCAACCGCTTAGCTAAGACTGGCGTGATTGAATCGATCAATAATGTCACAGCAACCATCCCAGGCGAAGTTGTTGAAAGAAAAATCAATAAAGGGCAAGTTGTGCAACCATCTGATGCTCTGTATACGATTGCTAACTTAGATATTTTGTGGGCGATTGCACAAGTTCCAGAAACAAATGCGCCACTGATTAAAAAGGGGCAAAAGTCTGAGATTCAAGTAAATGCGCTAAACAATAAAAAAATTGAGTCTGAGATTTCTTATGTGAGCTCAATTGTTAATCCCGAAACAAGAACTGTGGTGGTGCGCGCCGAAATTGACAACACCAACCGTCAGTTAAAGCCTGGCATGCTAGCCACCATGTTAGTTGAAAGCGAACCAGTGGATATTTTGACAGTTCCATCTGAAGCAGTTGTCCGCGACGACAACACTGATCATGTGTTCGTCAAAGTTAATAATGAAACATTCAAGATGGTCCATGTTAAAGCAGGACCAGAGGGTAAAGGACAACGCCCTATTTACTCCGGGATTGAAGCAGGTCAAGTAATTGCTATCAAAGGCGCCTACCACCTCAATACTGAACGCAAAAGACAGTTGAGTGGCGGCTAATATGATTGAAAAGATTGTCCGTGCCGCACTACAACAACGTATCCTAGTTGCAGTCATTGCAACTGTGATGCTGTTTGTGGGATTGATGGCAGTAAAAAAGCTGTCTGTCGATGCCTTTCCTGATGTCACCAACGTTCAAGTTCAAGTAGCAACCGAAGCACCTGGTAAGTCACCCGAAGAAGTAGAACGATTTGTCACAGTGCCCATTGAAATTGGCATGACGGGTTTACCGGGCCTAGTAGAAATGCGCTCACTAAATAGAAATGGTATTTCTATTGTTACTTTGGTATTTACCGAAAAAACTGATATCTATTTCGCCAGACAATTGGTGATGGAGCGCTTGTTAGAGGTCATGCCTAAAATGCCATTAGGCATCTCTCCTGTGATGGCACCGCCATCAACAGGTTTAGGTGAAATCTATCAATACACAATTGAACACCCTAGCGATGCAAATCGAGAAATTCCTGTTGATGAACTAGTAGAACGTCGCCTGATACAAGATTGGGTGGTTCGCCCCATGCTCAGATCAATTCCTGGCGTGGCAGAAATTAACACTCAAGGTGGTTACGCCAAACAATACCATGTACTAGTTAACCCAGATCGCTTAAGACACTATCAAATCAATCTAGAAGATGTGTACAGCGCCTTAGCTAGAAACAATGCCAACTCAGGTGGTGGACAACTACCAGTTTATGCAGAAAGATACCTCATTCGCGGTATTGGCTTAATTGAAAAACCAGATGATATTGGTCAAATTATTCTTAAAGAAGTTCGTGGCACACCGGTCTATGTAAAAAACGTTGCAGAAGTCACCATCGGCACAGAAATACGACAAGGCGCCATTATTAAGAATGGCACCACAGAAGCAGTTGCTGGCATTGTGCAAATGAACCGTGGCGCCAACGCCAGAGAGGTTGTTAATCGCGTTAAAGCCAAAGTTAAAGAAATTAATGAACGAAAACTCTTGCCAGAAGGCATGCAAATCGTTCCTTTCTACGATAGAACCGACTTAGTCAATGCCGCAATGTTTAACGTTGCCAAAGTATTGATTGAAGGCATCATCCTTGTGGTGATTGTGCTATTTGTGTTTTTAGGTGATGTTCGATCATCATTGATCGTGGTGGCAACCCTAGTTCTCACACCACTGATTACATTCTTAACCATGAACCACTATGGCATTTCTGCTAACTTGATGTCATTGGGTGGCCTAGCTATTGCGATTGGCATCATGGTCGATGGCTCGGTAGTGGTCGTAGAAAACACCTTTGCGAAGTTAGGCGAACGCCTCAGGCAAGGCGAATCAAAGAATCGTATCGTGCTTGAAGCTGCCACTGAAGTTGGTACGCCAGTACTGTTTGGTGTAGGCATCATTATTTTGGTATTCATGCCACTCCTAGGCTTAGAGGGCATGGAGGGCAAAATGTTTGCGCCTTTGGCACTCACCATTGCAATTGCGCTCACCATTTCCTTGATTCTGTCATTCACACTCTCACCAGTGATGTGCTCATACATCCTTCAAGGTGGCGCAGAACATGACACCAAGCTAGTTGCCAAACTCAAAAAACCATACATGCAATGGTTAGACTGGTGTTTGCAAAACCCCAAACTAGTGGTTAAACGTGCACTCATTGGTTTGGCTGTTAGCTTGGTTGGCTTTGTATTGTTAGGTAAATCATTTATACCGGTGATGCAAGAAGGCTCCATCACACCTGTGATTGTGAGAGCTCCAAACATCTCACTAGATGAGTCAATCAAGCTTGAATTTGAAGCTTTAAAAAGAATCATGACCATTCAAGGTGTTGATAAAGCTGTGTCACGACTTGGTCGTGGCGAATCTCCTGCTGACCCAGGGCAACCGAATGAATCCGACCCGATTGTTTCACTCAAACCACAAGGAGATCGGAAACTATCGCAAGAAGAAATCGCTAATCAAATTCGTGAAAAGCTCAAAACCCTACCTGGTATTGAGCTAGCCATCTCTCAGCCAATTGCAGCACGCGTAGATGAAATGGTCTCCGGTGTCAGATCACAAGTTGCCGTTAAGATTTTTGGTGATGATCTAGAGCAATTAAAGAAACTTGGAGCGCAAATTGGTTTAATACTTGCCAATACAACAGGCGGCACTGACTTACGTATTGAACAAGTATCTGGTCAAAACTATCTAAATATCAAAATTGACCGTGATGCGATTGCAAGGCATGGCATCAACGTTTCAGACGTCAATGATGTGATTGAAACAGCCATTGGTGGCAAAGAAGCCAGCATGGTATTTGAAGGAGAAAGAAGATTCCCCTTAGTGTTGCGCTACCCTGCCCCTTATCGCGAGAACGTGAGTGCCATTGAAAACATCACACTACGATCTCCCAACGGCGCTTTAGTTCTGATGAGAGACCTAGCCAAAATTAGCGTCATTGATGGCCCTTCACAAATCTCCAGAGAATCTGGCAAGCGCCGCTTGGTAATTGGCGTGAACGTCAATGGTCGAGATTTGGGCGGCTTTGTTAAAGAAGCGCAGGACAAAATTGCTAAAGAGGTTTCTTTGCCAAATGGTTATACCCTAGACTGGGGTGGTCAGTTTGAAAACATGCAACGCGCTATGTCACGCCTCATGATCATCATTCCACTAACTATTTTGGCGATTTTCTTCTTACTGTTCATGCTATTCAAGTCAATCAGATTGGCTGGTTTGATTATTCTAGTTTTACCATTTGCCTCTATCGGTGGAGTATTTGGCCTACTAATTTCTGGTGAATATTTATCAGTTCCTGCTGCCGTGGGATTCATCAACCTATGGGGTATTGCGGTACTTAATGGTGTGGTGCTGGTGTCATTCATCAAGCAACTGCGAGAAGACGGCATGGGCTTAAAAGAAGCCCTGATTGAGGGTTGTACTCATCGCTTTAGACCGGTGATGATGACCGCTTGCGTGGCCATGTTAGCCCTTGTGCCAATGTTAATTTCAAGTGGTCCAGGCTCAGAAGTCACTAGACCCTTGGCTGTTGTGGTCATTTTCGGCCTGATCACATCCACATCACTCACATTACTGGTCTTGCCAGTTCTTTATGGCTGGTTTGAAGAAAAGGAAATTGAAGCATGAAAGAAATTAAAGCAATCATCCGACCCAATAAGTTACCCTTATTGCGTAATAAGCTCATGGAAACCCCAGGCTTTCCTGGTATGACCATCTCTAAGGCCGAAGGCTGCAGCGCCCCCAACAAGGTCAATAAAAGCAGCATCAAAGATGAGCTAACTGACTACACGCAAAAGACAAGAATTGAAATCGTGTGCCCTGATGAGGTGGCAGATCAATTGATGGATGTGATTATTTACGTATGCCAAACAGGTCAAATTGGGGATGGCATCGTTTGGATGACCACTATCGATAAGGCAAGCTTTATTGCTAAATCCAAATAAAGCAGTGAATTGATTACTGCTTTATTTGTTGCTTTATTTGTTGGTTTATTTATTGCTTTATTTCTTTTTTAGTTTTTTCTCTAGGTGATACACCGAGATAATAGTTTTAACATCAGTGATCTTGCCTTCCGCAATCCATTGATGCATTTCATCTAAGGTTGCAGCAAAGACATCTAAGAACTCACCTTCATCCAAAGATCTTTCACCAGCAGTCAAGCCCTTGGCTAAATAGATGTCGATGAATTCTGTTGAATATGAAATCACTGGATGTATACGCCCCAAAAACTCCCATGTTGTGGCGGTATAACCTGTTTCTTCCAATAACTCTCTTTGGGCACACAACAATGGGTCCTCGCCCACCTCTAATTTACCCGCGGGGATTTCTAGCATGGCAGCATCTACTGGGTATCTAAACTGCCTTTCCAATATGATCCTGCCATCATCCAATATCGGCACTATTGCTATAGCACCCGGATGAATCAAATACTCACGAAACGTTTCATTACCATCAGGTAACTTAACGATATCTTTTTTTAATTTTAAGAATTTGCCTTGGTAGGCATCCTCAGAAGAAATCGGATGCTCGCGCAAATGATTATCTGTGACTGGCAAATCTGATAGATTTTTTTCTGATTTAGTCACAAGTAGAAATCATTATTGATGAGCATCATTGCGATGCTTAACCAAAAATCGCCATGTAAAGCCAGGGAAAGCAGCTACAAAGAAAAGGCAAACAGTCACCGCAAAGAACTCCCAACGTTTAGGGAACACATTACCCATAAGACTTTCTAAGCTGTAACCAATCAAACCAATCGCTGCATACCAAATGAGCATCTCTAATAAACACCAACCAACGTGTTTTTGCTCAAGCGGTTTAACAAACAAAAATTTAGACGACACGAAAGCCAAATTGGCCGCGACCAGCGCGACCAATATGAATAACCAAGATTCTAGGCTTAAGCCTGATGGAAACATAATTAACTGAGCAATGTTTTAGACATGGCAGTTAAACAAAGTGCCATTAATGTTGCAGGATAAATACCACACACCAACACAAATAAACCATTTAATGTGAAAGTAGTTTTAGCAATTGCACCACCCTCAATAGCAGCAGTTTGTGTTGGCTCATCAAAGTACATGCACTTCACAACACGCAAGTAATAGAAAGCACCAATCAATGAAGTCATGACAGCGATGATGGCAATGTAAAGATGACCAGCATCTACCAATGTTTCAAGGATTGATAACTTAGCAGCAAAACCTACTGTAGGAGGAATACCTGCCAATGAGAACATCAAGATTAAGCCCATGAAAGCCATCCATGGGTTGCGACGATTAAGACCTTTTAGATCATCCAATGTCTCACACTCGTAACCTTGACGTGACAAGATCATCAATAAACCGAATGAGCCCAGAGTAGTTAATACATAGGTCACTGCATAGAACAATGCTGCGCTGTAAGCATGTTGATCAAAAATCGACAACATACCCAGCATCATGAAACCCATATGCGAAATTGTTGAGTAAGCCAACATACGCTTCAAGTTAGTTTGCATGATGGCGGTAAAGTTACCAATTACCAAAGACAAGACCGCCAAAATGATGATCATCGGCTGCCAATCCTGAGTCAAAGGCAATAAGCCACCAACCAATAAACGGAATAACAAACCAAATGCAGCCACTTTTGGAGCGCCTGCAATCATTAGAGTAATAGCCGTTGGTGCACCTTGATACACATCAGGCACCCACATATGGAATGGTGCAGCACCCAATTTGAATGCCAAGCCCGAAACAATGAATACCACTGCAAAGGCAAGTACCAAACGGTTGATACGCTGATCACTAACAGCCTTGAGGATTTCGTCAAGATCTAGGCTACCTGTTGCACCGTAAAGCATTGACATACCGTAGAGCAAGAAACCCGAAGCCAAAGCACCTAAGATGAAATACTTCATCGCAGCTTCCGTACCCACTTCAGAGTCACGCTTCATGGCAACCAATGCGTAAGTTGGTAAAGCCAACAACTCAAGACCCAAATACAAAGTCATCAAGTTAGAACCAGAAATCATCACGCATTGACCCAACAAGGCCAACAATGACAACACAATGAAATCAACGCGGAATAGACCGCGGTCAATCAAGTACTGCTTAGAGTAGATCAAGCTAATGAATACAGCTAAACAAGCTACTGATTTAAGAATGCTTGATAAAGCATCCACCATGAATAGGTTGTTAAATGCGTGCACAGGCTGATCAACTGCTTGCAAACCAAATGCAGCACTCAGGCCAATCAACAAAGCCAATGTGATCTTGTAGGCCAATGATGCGCCACGAGGAGCGTGGAAAATATCTTCGTCTGTTGCCTGTGGCTCATTCATAAAAGCGGTCAATAACAATAGACAAGCTACTGTTAAAAGAACCAACTCTGGCAACATGGCAATGAGGTCAATCGATTGCATATATTTCTCTTTCCTCTTTCAGGATCAAAGCTTGCTAACTGCTACGTGCTTTAAAAGCTCGATAACAGAAACGTGCATCACATCTGTAAATGGTTTTGGATATACACCCATGCCAATAGTGAAAATGGCCAAGATGCTCATAATTAAAAATTCACGCTTATTAATGTCTGTTAGTTCTGCAACATGTTGATTCGCTACTTCGCCAAAGAACACGCGCTTAGTCATCCATAATGAATAAGCAGCACCCAAAATAAGGGCTGTGGCCGCCAAGATGCCAATCACAAAGTCGTAATCAACCGCAGCCAAAATCACCATGAACTCGCCCACAAAACCTGATGTGGCTGGCAAACCGCAGTTAGCCATTGCGAATAACACTGCAAACGCTGCAAACTTAGGCATGGTGTTAACAACGCCACCGTAATCCGCAATCTGACGTGAATGCATACGGTCATACAAAACGCCGATGCTCAAGAACATAGCGCCAGAAATGAAACCGTGAGAAATCATTTGCACAATCGCACCTTCAACACCCATTGGGTTGAAGATGAAGAAACCTAAAGTTACAAAGCCCATGTGAGCAATTGATGAGTAAGCCACCAACTTCTTCATATCAGCCTGAACAAGTGCCACCAAACCAATATAAATCACAGCCACCAGTGATAACGCAATCACTACTGGAGCCAAGTATTGGCTAGCATCTGGAGCGATTGGCAATGAGAATCTTAAGAAGCCATAAGCACCTAGCTTCAACATGATTGCCGCCAAAACCACAGAACCGCCAGTAGGAGCTTCTACGTGGGCATCTGGCAACCAAGTATGCACAGGCCACATTGGCACTTTCACGGCAAACGCCATGAAGAATGCGCCAAAGATAAATAATTGCTCAACAATATCTAATTGAGCCTTGTGCCAAGTAAGGATGTTGAATGTATCTGTCACGTTGTACAAATACAAGATAGCAACCAAGGTTAGCAATGAACCCAACAATGTATATAAGAAGAACTTAAATGCTGCGTATACACGATTTGGGCCACCCCATACACCAATAATGATGTACATCGGGATAAGTGTTGCTTCAAAGAAAACATAGAACAACAAGCCGTCTAATGCAGCAAATACGCCAATCATCAAGCCAGAAAGAATCAAGAATGCAGCCATGTATTGAGCCACGTTCTCAGTGATCACTTCCCAAGCAGCCATCACCACAATCACTGTGATAAATGCAGTTAAAACCACAAACCACATAGAGATACCATCAACACCTAGGTAATAGTTGATGTCATAACGAGGCACCCAAGCTACCTGCTCAACAAATTGCATTGCCGCTGTGCTTGTATCAAATCCGGTAATTAATGGAATCGTGGCTGACAAACTGATCAAAGAACCAATCAATGCCATCACGCGAACATAGCCTTTGCTATTGTCCGAACCTGTGAACAAAATAATTAGACCGAAAATAATCGGCAACCAAATTGAGAAAGAAAGAATCATGTCGTGGCGCTCTATCTGTTGTTTTATTTAATGGAGCCTAAATGGGTATACAAAATCCAGCCGATCAAACCAATCAAGCCAAGAATCATTGCAAAGGCATAGTGATAAATGTATCCAGACTGTACTTGACGAACAGTTGCTGAGAACCAAGCTACCACTCTGGTGCTACCGTTAACAACTAAACCATCAATCAAACCTTGATCTGCACCCTTCCACAAGCCAGCCCCCAATACACGAGCACCTTTAGCAAATACAGCTTGGTTGAAATCATCCAAGTAGTACTTGTTATCCAAAATTGCTTTCACTGGAGCTAACACTCTGGCAAAGAATGCTGGAATCTGCGGCAACCAAAGATAGAACACGGCTGCAATCACAACACCACCAAGCGCTAAATAAAGTACTGGGCTATGTAATGAGTGTGCTGCCATTGCTACTGGGCCATGGAACGCTTCTGCGAGCTCTTTCATTGAGTGATGTTTAACAACATCAACAAAAATAGCATTACCGAAGAAGTCACCAAATAACATTGGGCCAATCGTGAAGTAACCAACAATCACTGATGGAATTGCCAATAAAACTAATGGCAAGGTAACAACCCATGGTGACTCATGTGGTTTTTGACCTGGCGCCAAACCATGGTGATGATCATCATGATGATCGTCATGAGCATCATGACCGTGATCATCGTGAGCTTTGCCGAAACGTTCTTTACCGTGGAATACCAAGAAGTACATACGGAATGAGTAGAACGCTGTAATAAATACACCTGCCATCACTGCAAAGTAAGCAAAGCCTGAACCGTAGATGTGGCTCTCTGCTACTGCTTCAATGATGGAGTCTTTTGAATAGAAACCTGAGAAGAATGGCGTACCAATCAAAGCCAATGAGCCAAGCAATGATGTTAACCAAGTGATTGGCATGTACTTCCACAAACCACCCATGTTACGCATGTCTTGATCATGGTGCATACCCATGATCACGCTACCAGCACCCAAGAATAACAAGGCTTTAAAGAAAGCATGTGTCATCAAGTGGAATACAGCGATTGGATACGCTGACACACCCAAAGCAACAGTCATGTAACCCAATTGAGAAAGCGTTGAGTAGGCAACCACACGTTTGATGTCGTTTTGCACAATGCCCAAAAAGCCCATGAACAAAGCTGTGATTGAGCCAATGATCAATACGAATGACAAGGCTGTATCAGTTAACTCAAACAATGGTGACATACGGCTCACCATAAAGATACCTGCCGTCACCATCGTTGCCGCGTGAATCAACGCAGAAATCGGTGTTGGACCTTCCATAGAGTCTGGCAACCAAACATGCAATGGAAATTGAGCTGATTTACCCATCGCACCGATGAATAAACAAATACAAGCAACTGTTAATAGATTCCAGTCAGTGCCAGGCAATACTTGCTGCACCAATACATCTTTTTGTGCAAATACACCGTCGTAGCTCATGCTGCCGCTATAAGCCAACAACAAGCCAATACCCAAGATGAAACCAAAGTCACCTACACGGTTAACCAAGAAAGCCTTCATGTTGGCGAAGATGGCTGTTGGACGTGTGTACCAGAAACCAATCAATAAGTAAGACACCAAGCCAACCGCTTCCCAACCAAAGAATAGTTGCAAGAAGTTGTTGCTCATCACCAACATCAACATAGAGAAGGTGAATAAAGAGATGTATGCAAAGAAACGTGAATAACCTTCGTCTTCAGCCATGTAACCGATGGTGTAGATATGAACCATCAATGACACAAATGTCACCACCACCATCATCATGGCAGTCAATGGGTCAACTAAGAAGCCCACCTCTAGGCTTAACTCACCTAATTGCATCCATGTATAGATCGTCTCGTTAAAGCGGGCACCCGCTAGCACATCATTTAGAACCATGAATGACAGCACGCAAGCAATTGCAACACCCAAAATGGTTGCTGTGTGAGCTGCAGCTCTACCAATCAAGTTACCAAAAAACTTGGTGCCAAATAAACCAGCAATAGCAGCACCAACCAATGGTGCTAACGGAATTGCTAGAAGTAGAAGAGGATTTAGAGTTGGAGTAGTCATATGTATCTCTGTTAGCCCTTCAGTTGTCCAAGGTCTTCAGCATGAATCGTGTCAAGCTTGCGGAACATGGTGACCAAAATAGCCAAACCAATCGCTGCTTCTGCGGCAGCCACAGTCAAAATGAAAAACACAAAAACTTGACCAGCCATGTCGCCCAAGTAATGGGAGAAAGCCACAAAGTTCAAGTTAACGGCTAAAAGCATTAATTCAATTGACATCAAAAGAACGATCAAGTTCTTACGATTCAAGAAAATACCCACAATGCCTGTGGCAAATAGGATGGCGCCTAGCACTAAGTAATGAGCCAAGGTAATAGTCATATATTGATCCTTTTTCCCTATTCCCTATTAGTCTTTAGTTGCTGTTGTATCAGCATTCATTGTTGAGACCATGCGCACACGATCTTCTTTGCGCGTACGAATTTGCTCTGCAATATCTTGTGTTTTAGTGTCTTTGCGGCGACGTAATGTCAAAGCCACTGAAGCAATGATTGCCACCAACAAAATCACGCCGGCCACTTCAAAGCTAAATAGATATTCTGTGTACAACAAAGTACCTAAAGCTTTGGTGTTGTTTGCAGCAACTTCTGGACTTAAATTTTGAACTGGTTGCGCTGTACCGATAAAACCACGAATCAACACAATCGACATTTCAGCAACAATCACAGCGCCCACCAACGAAGCCACTGGCATAAATTGTTTAAAGCCCTTACGCATGTGATCTAGATCGAGGTCTAGCATCATCACCACGAACAGGAAGAGCACCATCACCGCACCGACATAAACCAAAACCAACAAGATGGCCAAGAATTCTGCATGCAATAGCATCCAGATACCTGCGGCAGTAAAGAATGACAACACCAAGAACAAGGCAGCATGAACTGGATTGCGCGCTGTAATCACGCGCAAAGCAGCAATCACTAGAATTGCCGAGAAGATGTAAAAAAGAAGTGTTTTAGGTTCTAGCATCATTTGTATTTAGCATCCGCTGATTTATTGGCTGCGATTTCATTCTCGTAACGATCACCAACCGCTAACAACATGTCTTTTGTGAAATACAAGTCGCCACGCTTTTCACCGTGGTACTCATGAATATGAGTCTCAACAATCGCATCTACTGGGCAAGCCTCTTCGCAGAAACCGCAGAAAATGCACTTAGTTAAGTCAATGTCATAACGAGTTGTGCGGCGAGAGCCATCTTCACGCTGATCAGACTCAATTGAAATCGCCATCGCAGGACAAACTGCTTCACACAATTTACAGGCGATGCAACGCTCTTCACCATTTGGATAACGACGCAATGCATGCAAACCACGGAAACGTGGTGACATTGGAGTTTTTTCTTCTGGATACTGAACAGTAATTTTTGGTTTAAACAAATACTTACCAGTCAGCGCCAAGCCTTGAAAGAGTTCTTTCAATAAGAGGCTGTTTAAAAATTCACGGATACGTTGGAACATAGTCAAATCCCCGCCTTATTTCCAAATATTCCAGGGTGACAATACCCAAGCACCTACCAACAAGATCCAGAAGATCGAGATAGGGATAAATACCTTCCAACCCAAACGCATGATTTGGTCATAACGGTAACGCGGGAAAGAAGCGCGCAACCAGATAAAGCATGACAAGAAGAAGAATGTTTTACCAACCAACCAGAAGAAACCTGGGATGTCGCGTAAAACTGGCGCATCAATGATTGGAGACCAACCACCAAAGAACATGATTGAAGTTAAAGCAGCAATCAAGATCATGTTGGCGTATTCAGCCAAGAAGAACATCGCAAATGCCATACCTGAGTACTCAATCATGTGACCAGCCACAATCTCAGACTCGCCCTCAACCACGTCAAATGGGTGACGGTTCAATTCAGCCACGCCAGAGATAAAGTAGATCAAGAACATTGGCAATAAAGGTAGCCAGTTCCAAGACAAGAAGTTCAAGCCCATGCTGGCAAAGTAACCAGTTTGCTGTGACTTCACAATATCAGTGATATTCAAAGTGCCAGAAATGATCAAAATCGATGCTAGGGCAAAACCCATCGCAATCTCATAAGAAACCATTTGCGCTGAAGCGCGCATAGCACCTAAGAAAGCGTATTTAGAGTTAGATGCCCAACCAGCCAAGATGATGCCGTACACACCAATCGATGTGATTGCCATGACATACAACAAACCAGCATTCACATTGGCAAGTACTAGTTCTGCTTGGAAAGGCACCACTGCCCATGCAGCAAAAGCAGGTGCAATCACCATCACTGGCGCAACGATGTAAAGAACTTTATTGGCCTTGCTTGGAATGATGACTTCTTTAAGCAATAACTTAAGAGCATCGGCAATCGGTTGCAACAAACCCAATGGACCAACACGGTTTGGTCCCAAACGGATATGCATCCAACCAATCAGCTTACGCTCCCAAAGAGTGAGGTAAGCCACACAACCAAACATCGGCAATACGATGATGACAATCTTTAATAAGGTCCAAACAATCGGCCAAAGCAACTCACCAAAAAGCGCTAAGCCGTGCGTGTTGATAGTTTGAATTAATTCAGTCATACACGCTCCACTGTTAATAAACCAAACATTGAGCCCAATTGCGCGCTCACTGATGTTGCAGCAGATAAACGAACAACGCCATCAGCCAATGCTTTTTCTTCAGTGGCTGGCATCGTGACACTCAAACCAGACTGACTGACCTTAACAGCATCACCTTCTTTTAAGCCCAACTGCATAAATAAACTTGATGGCACACCTAACTTGATGGCACGCTTAGCATCTTGCGTTAACTGCAACGCAGGTGCACGACGCACAATCGCATCACTTGAATGAATCGCCACATCAGCTAAACGCTCAACTGCTGGAGTAAACAAGCTAGTCACCGCAGGTGCTACCGTAGTTGTATTACTCAACTTCGCAGCAAAATCAGTTGGTACTGCTTCGCCCAACACTTCCTCTGAAGAATTGAAATAGAAGTTATCTATGTTCAACAAGTTACCAAGTACTCGTAATACTTTCCATGCAGGACGAGCATCACCTAATGGGCGAACAGCTGCTTGCACAGATTGCAACGTGCCTTCAGCATTAATGTAGCTGCCAGATGTTTCTGAGTATGGAGTGATCGGCAACAACACATCAGCCACTTCACGTAACTCTGGGCTATCAAATGCCGTCATTGCAATCACAGTGCCAGCCTTAGCCAAAGTAGCTTTCGCTGCTTGTGGATTCGCCAAATCTGCACTTGGCTCTAAACCCAACAATACAACTGCTTTGAGATCTTTTGCCAAGATTCCTTCTACACCAGCAGAAGAAACAGCTTGAACCACATGAGCACCTACTGAGTTACCACCTTCAGGTAAGAAACCTAAAGTAGCGTCTGTATTTGCCGCGATAAATTGTGCATATGCATGAAGTTGCGCAAACTGTGGGTGAGCCATCGCAGCCGCACCCAAGAAGACTGCTTTACGCTCACCACTTAGCAAACTATCAGCAATTGCTTTTGCACTAGCACTGACATTCGCATTGCTTGGCGCATTAATTCCTTTTGCTTGAGCAACTGCAGCTGCTACACCAGCCAACTCAGCTGGCCAATTAGATGGCGCAACTTGTGCACTAGCAGCAACTGGCATGAGCCAATCTTCAGAGCTAGCACCCAAACGAGTTACTTTTAAACCACGCTTAGTTGCCGCGCGCACTCGTGCTGCCAATAGAGGTTGATCTTTACGTAAGAAGCTGCCAATAAAGAATGCGCGTTGTAACTGACCAACTTCAGCAATCTTCATACCAAGCCATGGGGCTTTAGCTGCACCGCTCACGTCTTGTTGACGCAAACGTGTCTCAATATTTTGTGAACCTAAGCCACCCAACACTTTCTTCAATAAGTGCAACTCTTCAACGCTAGCCATTGGATGAGCCAAAGCAGCAATCGCATCAGAGCCATGGTCAGCTTTAATAGAATTCAAAGAACGGCTAACATAATCTAAAGCCGCTTCCCAATCTGTCTCAATCCAACGATTGTCTTGCTTAACCATTGGTTTTTTCAAACGATCAGCACCGTTTAAACCTTCATAAGCAAAACGATCTTTGTCGCTGATCCAGCATTCATTGATAGCTTCGTTTTCTAACGGTACTGTGCGCAAGACTTGATTTGCTTTTGTCTGTAACACCACGTTTGAACCCAAAGAATCATGTGGGCTCACTGAGCGCTTACGGCCCAACTCCCATGTACGTGCTGAATAACGGAATGGCTTACTTGTCAAAGCACCCACAGGGCACAAATCAATCATGTTGCCTGACAATTCAGAATCAACAGATTTACCAACAAATGATGTGATTTCAGAATGCTCGCCACGGTTGAGCATACCCAACTCCATCACACCAGCAATCTCTTGTCCAAAACGAACACAGCGGGTGCAATGAATACAACGGCTCATCTCTTCCATTGAAATCAATGGGCCAACATTTTTATGGAACACCACACGCTTTTCTTCAGAATAACGTGAAGTAGTTTTACCGTAACCTACTGCCAAATCCTGTAACTGACACTCACCACCTTGGTCGCAAATTGGGCAATCCAATGGATGGTTGATCAACAAAAATTCCATGACAGATTTCTGAGCCTGTACAGCTTTCTCAGAATGAGTGTGAACCTTCATGCCAGGTGTTACTGGTGTTGCACAAGCTGGCAAAGGCTTAGGCGCCTTCTCCACTTCAACCAAACACATGCGGCAGTTAGCAGCTATTGATAATTTCTTGTGATAGCAAAAGTGAGGAATGTGCGTGCCCAATTTCTTGGCCGCATCCATCACCATAGAACCCTGTTGGACTTCTACTGCTTTGCCATCAATTTCGATTTCAACCATCTTTTTTCCTGTCGATCTCTTTTAGACGCTTAAACGTAGGCCGGCACAATGCAACGCTTGTGCTCAACGTGATACGCAAACTCATCCATGTAATGCTTCAACATGCCACGCACTGGCATTGCCGCAGCATCACCTAATGCACAAATTGTTCTACCTTGAATATTTGCAGCAACATCATTCAAAAGATCTAGATCTTCTGGACGACCTTCACCATGTTCAATGCGGTTAACAATGCGCCACAACCAACCTGTGCCTTCACGGCATGGCGTACATTGACCACAAGACTCTTCGTGATAGAAGTAAGACAAACGCAATAAAGACTTGACCATACAACGCGTCTCATCCATCACAATCACAGCTCCAGAACCCAACATAGAACCGGCTTTTGCAATGCTGTCGTAGTCCATGTCTGTTTCCATCATCATGGCACCAGGAACAACCGGCGCAGATGAACCACCAGGAATTACAGCTTTAATTTTTTTGCCACCGCGCATACCACCAGCCAACTCTAAAAGAGTTGCAAATGATGTGCCCAATGGAATCTCATAGTTACCAGGACGCTCTACGTCACCAGAAATTGAGAAGATCTTTGTGCCGCCATTATTAGGTTTACCTAATTTGGCATAAGCCTCACCACCTACCGCAAAGATGAATGGCACAGCTGAGAAAGTCTCAGTGTTGTTAATTGTTGTTGGCTTGCCATACAAACCAAAACTAGCAGGGAAAGGTGGCTTAAAGCGTGGCTGACCTTTTTTACCCTCTAATGATTCCAATAGCGCAGTTTCTTCACCGCAAATGTATGCACCCCAACCATGGTGAGCATGCAATTGGAATGAAAACTCTGAACCACAAATCTTGTCACCCAAGAAACCTGCTGCACGAGCCTCTTCTAAAGCTTCCTCAAAGCGCGCGTAACCTTCCCAGATTTCTCCGTGAATGTAGTTATAACCAACTGAAATACCCATGGCGTAAGCAGCAATCGCCATACCTTCAATCAATGCGTGTGGGTTATAACGAATGATGTCGCGGTCTTTAAATGTTCCCGGCTCACCTTCGTCGGTATTACAAACTAGATATTTATTGCCAGGGAACTGACGTGGCATGAAACTCCACTTCAAACCCGTTGGGAAACCAGCACCACCACGACCACGTAATCCAGAAGCTTTCACTTCTGCAATCACAGCTTCAGGCGTAATACCTTCTGTCAAAATTTTGCGCAATTGAGCATAGCCACCACGCGCAACGTAATCTTTTAAGTGCCAGTTATCACCATTTAAATCAGCCAAGATCAACGGCTGAATGTGACGATCGTGCAAACAGGTCATGCTGCACCTCCCTGGGCTTTAGCTTTTAATTCTTCAATCAAAGCATCCAGCTTTTCATTACTCATAAAGCTACACATTGTTTTGTTATTCACAATAGCTACTGGTGCATCACCACAAGCACCCATGCACTCACCTTCTTTTAATGTGAAAGTGCCACAAGGAGTTGTTTCGTTGTAACCAATACCTAATTTTTTCTTTAGATACTCACCAGCACGAGCACCACCAGATAATTCGCATGGCAAGTTTGTGCAAACTGCTAATTTGAATTTACCAACTGGCTTGGTGTCATACATGTTGTAAAAAGTTGCTACTTCTTGAACAGCAATTGGAGGCATCTCCAAAATGACTGCAAGTTCTTCAATAGCTTCTGGTGTTACCCAACCATATTGGTCTTGAGCAACAACCAATGCAGCCATCACTGCAGATTGTTTTTGGTCAGCTGGATATTTAGCAATGTTGCGATCTATCTCAGCGCGGGCTTGTGCAGACAACATACGTTCTCTTATCCTTTTAGCGGTCAATCTCGCCGAACACAATGTCCTGCGTACCAATAATCGTTACAGCATCAGCCAACATATGACCTTTTGCCATCTCATCTAAAGCTGATAAATGCACAAAACCTGGCGCACGAATCTTCAAGCGATATGGCTTGTTAGCGCCGTCAGAAATTGCATAAATACCAAACTCACCTTTTGGATGCTCAACCGCTGCATAAGCTTCGCCAGCTGGTACGTGAATACCTTCAGTGAATAACTTGAAGTGGTGAATCAACTCTTCCATGTTGGACTTCATATCCACACGTTTAGGGCTTGTTACTTTGTGGTTATCACTCATCACAGGACCTGGGTTAGCACGCAACCAGTTCACACACTGCTTAATGATTCTGTTTGATTGGCGCATCTCTTCTACACGCACCAAGTAACGATCATATGAGTCACCGTTCACACCAACAGGAATATCAAAATCTAGCTTGCTGTAAACCTCATACGGCTGCTTCTTACGCAAGTCCCACTCGATACCTGAACCACGCAACATCGCACCTGTGAAGCCCATTTGCAATGCACGCTCTGGAGATACAACACCAATACCTACCAAGCGTTGTTTCCAAATACGGTTGTCAGTAAGTAATGTTTCATACTCATCAACATACGTTGGGAATCTGTTTGTAAAGTCTTCAATGAAATCCAACAAAGAACCTTGACGGTTTTCATTTAACTTCTTAACGGCTTTTTCACCACGGATCTTATTGGCCAAATACTGTGGCATTGAATCTGGTAAATCACGGTAAACACCACCCGGACGATAGTAAGCAGCATGCATACGCGCACCAGAAACTGCTTCATACATATCGAATAGATCTTCACGCTCACGGAAAGCGTACAAGAACACCGCCATCGCACCAACGTCTAGTCCGTGACAGCCAATCCAGAGCAAGTGATTCAATAAACGTGTGATCTCATCAAACATCACGCGGATGTATTGCGCACGCTCTGGTACTTCAATTTGCAATAGCTTCTCAATGGCCATCACATAAGCGTGCTCATTAGCCATCATCGATACGTAGTCCAAACGATCCATGTATGGAACGTTTTGTACCCATGTACGTGTCTCAGCTAATTTTTCTGTAGCACGATGCAATAAACCAATATGTGGGTCAGAGCGTTGAATTACTTCACCGTCCAACTCCAACACCAAACGTAGAACACCGTGAGCCGCGGGGTGCTGCGGACCAAAGTTAAGTGTGTAATTTTTAATGTCTGCCATGATTAAGACCCGTAGCTTTCTTCACGAATCACTCTTGGAGTTACTTCGCGAGGATCAATCGTGACGGGTTGGTAAATAACGCGTTTTTGCTCTGGGTCATAACGCATTTCAACGTTACCTGACACAGGGAAATCTTTACGGAATGGGTGACCAATGAAACCATAGTCAGTCAAGATACGACGCAAGTCGTCATGACCTTCAAATAGGATGCCGTACAAGTCAAACGCTTCGCGCTCAAACCAGTTAGCAGAACTCCAAATAGGCGTCACTGAAGCCACAAGCGGAAAACTATCGTCTGGGGCAAATACGCGCAAACGTAAACGCCAGTTGTGCTTTACAGACAACAAATGGCTCACTGCTGCAAAACGCGGGCCTTCCCAAGTTGCATTGTCATAGTCGCTGTAGTCAACACCACACAAGTCGATTAACTGATCAAAGCCCAAAGTTGGCTCATCACGCAATGTTGTTGCAACTTCCAAGTAATCTTCTGAACGAACAACCAGTGTTAATTCACCAAGGGCCTCGTGCAAACGAGATACTTTTTTACCAAGAACTTTTTCTAAACGCTCTTTAAGCACAGTTAGCATGTCTGACATATCAAGCCTTTCTCGCTATCGTGCTGGTACGTTTGATCTTGGCTTGCAATTGAATGATGCCGTACATCAAAGCTTCAGCGGTTGGAGGGCAACCAGGCACATAAACATCCACAGGCACGATACGATCACAGCCACGCACCACTGAATATGAATAGTGGTAGTAACCACCGCCATTAGCGCAAGAACCCATTGAAATCACCCAACGTGGTTCGGGCATTTGGTCATACACTTTACGTAAAGCCGGAGCCATTTTGTTACACAATGTGCCAGCAACAATCATCAAATCTGATTGACGTGGTGATGGTCTAAACACCACACCGAAACGGTCTAAGTCATAACGTGATGCGCCTGCATGCATCATCTCAACAGCGCAACAGGCAAGACCAAATGTCATTGGCCACAATGATCCTGTGCGAGTCCAGTTGATCAGCTTGTCAGCTGACGTTGTTACAAAACCTTCTTTTAAGATACCTTCAAGAGCCATGTCCAGTCCTTACTCCCAATTAAGGGCGCCTTTCTTCCAGATGTAGGCAAAGCCAATCACGAATTCCAACAAGAAAATGAACATGGAGATGTATCCAGCCCAACCAATCTCAGATAGCGCTACACCCCACGGAAAGAGGAAAGCAGTTTCTAAGTCAAAAAGAATAAAAAGAATCGCTACAAGGTAATAGCGCACATCGAATTTCATGCGGGCGTCTTCAAACGCATCAAAACCGCACTCATATGGAGAAATTTTTTCAGTATCTGGCTTATTGGGGCCAAGAATTTTGCCCAAAGTCATAGGAACCAAGCCTACACCAATACCTACAAGGATAAATAGCAAAACGGGGAAATAGTTTTCTAAGTTCAAGAGCGTTCCAATTCGTGACTCTAAACAACAACTTCAAATTTTCTCTAACTGGTCTTGCAGCTTTCTGACATGCTACAGACCCCCATTTGGTGCCGTCGGCGAGACTCGAACTCGCACAGCTTTACGCCACTACCCCCTCAAGATAGCGTGTCTACCAATTCCACCACGACGGCCTACGGTAAAACCCTAAGATTTTAGCCTAATGGCGTGTCTCTATTAGGGTTTTTTTGAGGTTTTTCTGATTATTTAGGAACGCTTTGGCCAGATCCGGTAGCTGGCGCTGTGCTGGCTGGGGCAGCTGCTGGAACTTCTGGAGCAACTGCTGGAGCTGGGGCGCTAGTGCCTGACAAAACGCCCGCATTTTGAGATTTTGTTGAACCAATCAAAGTAATGGCCAAAGTTGTCACAAAAAACACTGTGGCAAAGCCAGCAGTTAAACGTGAAAGGAAGTTAGCTGAACCTGCAGCACCGAATAAACCGCCTGATGAACCGCCGCCAAAGGCTGCACCCATATCAGCGCCCTTACCCTGCTGAACCAATACCAAAGCAATTACGCCAATAGCAGCAATAATTTGCAATACAACTAACAATGTTTTAAGCCATTCCATCTGATTCTCCAAAAACTAATTTAATTACTTGCTTGGCATAAAGCCAAAAAATCTTGTGCATTCAACGATGCTCCACCCACTAAACCACCATCAATATCTGGCATCGCCAACAAATCTCTAGCATTATCAGGCTTTAAGCTCCCGCCATACAAAATTGCTACTTTTGATGCCGCTTCGGCATCAAATTTTGCCAATTGCAAACGCAACTCTCTATGTACATCTTGGGCTTGCGCAGGAGTAGGCACTTTACCTGTGCCAATCGCCCAAACTGGCTCATAAGCCAAAACACAAGAAGCTACCTGACCTTGCAATAAATCCAAGACGGCTTGTAACTGACGTCTAACCACGATCAACGTTTTACCATCGTCGTGCTCTTCTTCCGTTTCGCCCACACAGATAATTGGGGTCATATTGGCTTGTAAAGCGGCTTTGGCTTTTCTAGCTACCAAGCCATCGCCCTCATGGTGATATTGACGACGCTCAGAGTGCCCAACAATCACATACTGACAACCCAACTCTTGCAACATATTGGCGCTCACATCACCCGTATAAGCCCCATTGGGATGATCTGATACATCTTGAGCACCCAAGGCAACACCTGAGTTAGCCAGTAAATCTGCAACTTGGATTAAATAGGGATAAGGAACGCAAAGAGCTAAACGCGCACTCTTGGCCAAATCAGTCAAACCCAAGCCCAACATGGCTTGAATCAATTGCTGATTGGCGCTCAAGCTGCCGTTCATTTTCCAATTACCAATGATGGTCAACGGTCTCATTGCAATCTCTTTTAGTTAACAGTTAAAACAATCTTGCCAATATGCTGGCTCGATTCCATTAATTGATGGGCACGAGCGGCAGCCTCTAATTCAAAAACCTCATGAATGACTGGCTTGATTTTTTTTGCCTCAATCAAGGGCCAAACATAAGCTCTCAAAGACCTAGCAATAGCGCCCTTAAATTCCACCGATCTAGCTCTTAATGTTGAACCAGTAATTGTCAAACGACGACGCAAAACATGTCCAACATCTATTTCTGAAATTTTACCGCCTTGATGGGCAATGATGACAATTCGACCATCATCTGCCAAACAGTGAATATCGCGACCAATGTATGTTCCACCAACCATATCAAGGATGACGTTCACACCTTTGCCAGATGTAAAAGATTTCACCTCTTCAACAAAGTCAGTTGTTTTGTAGTTAATTGCCAAAACAGCGCCCAACTCTTTACACGCATTGGCTTTTTCTTGACTGCCTACTGTGACAATCACATCATGCCCCATAGCAGTCACCAACTGAATCGCTGTGACGCCAATACCACTGCTACCACCATGAATTAATAATATTTCTTTACCGCGACCATCTAAACCCAAACGACCACGATCAAAAACGTTACTCCACACAGTGAAAAACGTTTCTGGTAGGCCCGCTGCCTCAACATCCGAAAGACCTCTTGGCACCGGCAAGCATTGAGCCAAAGGAGCAATACAGTACTCTGCGTAGGCACCACCAACCACTAGCGCACAAACACGACTACCAACTTCTAAACTAAAAAAATTATCAGGGTGGACAAGATCGCCACCAATGATTTCTCCTGCGAGCTCCAAACCAGGCAAATCAGAACCGCCCGGAGGAACAGGATAAAAACCTTGACGTTGCAGTACGTCAGGTCGGTTAACCCCTGCAGCTCGAACTCTGATGAGAACCTCACCAGAACCAGGTTGCGGTAAGGCCAAATCAGGCCTTACCACCGCCCTCAAAACTTCAGGGGCACCATACTGGCTAATTTCAACAGCACGCATGCCGTTACTTA